>Ga0210402_10000034_pt1 | contig 127028 bp, 109 predicted proteins | sample IncBWC7MmetaG_FD_161055 | JGI IMG/M metagenome (GOLD analysis project Ga0210402, IMG submission 161055) | Forest soil microbial communities from Barre Woods Harvard Forest LTER site, Petersham, Massachusetts, United States - Inc-BW-C-7-M | ecosystem: Environmental > Terrestrial > Soil >...
CATCCAGTGCCGCTGACGCGGCACGATTTCAGATCGCATCGTGTTCCAGGGGTGCTCGCAAAAAACGCTCGCACCCCTGGCTACCTTCCCAAGCCGCTATCGCGGCGTCGTAACGTCCAATCTCCAGTCGCCGGCTCCGCCGGCGACTCAGCGGCGAGACGCCAGCGCTCCGTTGCACCAGCCGCTGGTACCATGCCGCCTCGATGCTCGATCGCATCACGCCGCTGATCCTCACACGGGACGAGGAAGCGAATATCGGCCGGACGCTGACGCAATTGGCGTGGGCGCGCGAGGTCGTCGTCGTCGACAGCCTGAGCACGGACGACACCGTCTCCATCGCGCGGCAGTTTGCCAACGTGCGTTTGCTTTCCAGGCCTTTCGATTCGCACGCGGAGCAATGGGCCTTCGGCACCCAGCAGGCGGCCACTCCATGGGTACTGACCCTGGATGCCGACTACTTCGTCCCCGATGCCTTCGTGCGGGAGCTTGCATCGCTCGAACCGCCGCCGGACGTGGCCGGCTACGAGGCCGGGTTCCTCTATGCAATCGAAGGCCGGCCACTCCGCTCCGCGCTCTACCCGCCCCGGGCCGTACTCCTTCGTCGCGGTGCCTTCGAGTTCTGGCAGGACGGCCACACCCAGCGCGTTCGGGTGCACGGACGCGTCGAGCGGCTGCGCGTGCCGTTGATCCACGATGACCGCAAGGATCTCCGCCGCTTCATCGACCGCCAGAAGAAATACATGCGTGAGGAAGCCGCGAAACTGCGGGCCACACCGTGGAGCGCTCTACCGGCATCCGGCCGCATCCGCAAGCTGCGCGTCTTCTCTCCATTCGGCACGTTGCTCTATACATTGTTAGGAAAACGGGCCATTCTCGACGGCAGGGCCGGCCTGCGCTATGCCGCGGAACGCTTCCTTGCCGAAGCCGTCCTTTCGATCGAGCTGTTCCGGAGCCGGCACTGATGTCACGCCTCGGCCAGTGGTTGGCGAAAATCGTCAGGCTCCCGCTCCGTCTTCTGCCTCGGAATGCCGTCGTGCGCATCCGTTCGGGAACGTTGCGCGGATGGCGTTGGATCGCGGGGTCGAGCACGAACGGCTGCTGGCTCGGCACCTACGAGCGAAATACCCAACGCCTGTTTCGTGAGCAAGTTCATCCCGGAGCCGTCGTTTTCGACATCGGCGCAAACGTCGGGTTTTTCACTCTGCTCGCTTCAAAACTCGTGGGACCGGCCGGCCACGTTCACGCCTTTGAGCCGCTTCCTCGGAATCTCTACTATCTCGAGCAGCACGTTCGCCTGAACGAGGCCAGCAACATCACCGTTCAATCGCTGGCGATCACGTCGACGACAGGCACCGCGCGGTTTGGTGACGGTGAGAATACGTCGCAGGGAAGGCTGAGCAACGCCGGCGAGATCCAGGTACTCACCGCGTCGCTTGATGATCTGATCGCGAATGGCCGGATTCCGCGGCCCGATTTCATCAAGATGGATATCGAAGGGGCGGAAGGAGAAGCACTCCGCGGCGCGGCACGGCTACTTGCCGGCAGTCCACTCATCGTCGTTCTCTCGACGCACGGCTACGATCAGCACGAGCTCTGTTGGACGATCCTGAAGAACGCCGGGTTCAAGCTCGACCTCCTCCGCGACGGGACCGCCGACGGCGATTACCTGATCCTGGCCACGAAATAGATCAGCGCCGCCGGATCATCACGTCTCCCATCACCAGCAGATCCATCTTCGTGCGCAGAAAGCAGTCGAGGGCCTGGGCCGGGGTGTTCACCACCGGCTCGTTCTCGTTGAACGACGTGTTGAGCACGAGCGGGATGCCGGTGGCATCGCGGAAGGCCTCGATGAGGTGGTAGTAGCGCGCGTTCTGCTGCTCATCGACGGACTGCAGCCGCCCCGAGCCGTTGACGTGCGTAACGGCAGGGATCAGCGCCCGCTTCTCTTCGCGGATCTGGTAGACCTGAAGCATGAACGGCACGTCGTAGTCGGTCTCGAACCACTCGCCGACCGCCTCGCGAAGCACCGATGGAGCGAACGGACGGAACGATTCACGACGCTTGATCTTCTGATTGAGGATGTTCTTCATGTCGGCACGCCGCGGATCGCAGACGATCGAACGATTGCCGAGCGCGCGCGGACCCCACTCCATCCGCCCCTGGAACCAGCCGACAACGTCGCCGTTGGCGATCTGCGCGGCCGTGCGGCGGCAGAGATCGCGCTCGTCATCGACGCGCTCGATCGTACAGTGCGCGGCATCGAGGTCGGCGCGCCGCGCGGCGATCGACTCGTCGAGGGCAACGTCGTCGTACTCCGGGCCCCAGTACGCATGTGTCATCACGAATGACTTGGTGTTGCCGAGGATCTCGTTCCAGACCCAATATGCCGCACCGATGGCGCCGCCGGCGTCGCCCGCGGCGGCCTGTATGTAGAGGTCTTTGTACGGCGAGCGGTCGAAGACCAGGCCGTTGGCCACGCTGTTGTAGGCGCAGCCACCCGCCAGGCAAAAGCGGGGATTCTTCGTCTTCTCATACAGCGCGTTCGCGAGCGCGAAGAAGGCCTCCTCGAACATCGCCTGCATCGATGCGGCGAGATCCTTGTGTCTCTGTTCGATCGGCTCATCGGACGCGCGCACCGGGCCGAGGCGATCGATGAGTTGCTGCGAGTAGACCGGCCCGATGACCGGCATCCCCCCCTGCCAGACCATGTCCAGGCCGGCGGAGTGGTGGGTGAAGTAGTCGAGATTGAGGCGGAACGTCCCGTCGGCCTGTACGTGGACGATGTCGCGCATGGCATCGATCTGCGACGGCTTGCCGTAGGGGGCCAGACCCATCACCTTGTACTCGTCTCCGTAGTGGGGAAAGCCGAGGTACTGCGTCATCGCGGTGTAGAAGATGCCAAGCGAATGGGGGAAGCCGACCTCGCCGAGCACCTCGATCTTGTTGCGCGAGGCCACGCCCCACATCGAGCTGACGAAGTCGCCGAAACCGTCGACGGACAGCACCGCGGCGTCGTCGAACGGTGCAACGAAATACGCCGATGCCAGATGTGCGCGGTGGTGCTCGACGTGATGCAGCCTCGGTTTCAGCGACTCGATGGCAAAGGCCTGCGCCAGCTCTTCCTCGATGCCGCTGATCTTGGCGCGGTTGGCGAGCCGCTTCCGGATCGCGCCCAGCGACGGCCGCTTCGCCAGGATGAATTTTGCGCGCTGGAAAAGGCGGGCACTCGGGTCGCGGTTGACGGCGATGTGATCGACGTCATTCAGATCGATGCGAGCCTCATCGAGGCAGTAGCGGATGGCCACGGAGGGAAACCCGGCCCAGTGTTTGATGCGCCGGAAGCGCTCTTCCTCCGCGGCGGCGACGAGCTTGCCATCGACCACAATCGCGGCCGCGGCGTCGGCGTGGTGGGCGTTGATGCCGAGGATGATCATGACGCCAGGACACAGACAAGAGTGTCTGTGCCACATTTTCCCTGGTTTTGTGGCACAGACACTTCTGTCTGTGCAGTATTTGCCAGCGGCACTTCACCCCATAATGCCCACACCGCATGACCGCGCGACATCTGCTCTTCGTGAATCGCTACTTTCATCCCGATCATTCTGCAACAAGTCAGATGCTGTCCGATCTCTCGTTTCATCTGGCGGAGCGCGGATGGCGAGTGGAGGTGGTGACCAGCCGGCAGCGCTACGACGACTCGTCGGCACGGCTCGCTTCGCACGAAACGATCCGCGGTGTGGTGGTGCGGCGCGTCTGGTCGACGCGATTCGGCCGCGGATTCCTGCCGGGCCGTGCCATCGACTACGCGACGTTTTACGCCAGCGCGTTCTTCGCTCTCGCCCGCCGGGCGGCACACGACTCGACGATCATCGCGCTGACCGATCCGCCGATGATCTCCGTCGTCGCCGCGATTGCGGCAATGCTGCGCCGGGCAACGCTGGTCAACTGGACGCAGGATGTCTTCCCCGAGGTGGCCGAGGCGCTTGGCATGCGCGCGTTACGTGTGCTGCGCCGCGTCCGCGATTGGTCGCTTGGACGTGCGAAAGTGAATGTCGCCCTCGGCGATTTGATGGCGGCCCGGCTGCCGCATGCCGTCGTCATCCACAACTGGGCCGATGCATCGCTGCATTCGGTGGACGTCCCGCATTCGCGATTCGTCGTCGGCTACTCCGGCAACCTCGGACGCGCGCACGACGCACGAACGATGCTCGCGGCGATTCGTGCGTTGCGCAACGATGACGGGATCGAGTTCGTCGTCACCGGCGGCGGCGCGCAATTCGAATCCCTCCGCCAGGAACAGTTGCCGAACGTCCGTTTTACCGGCTATGCGCCGCGCCAGCAATTGAGCGAAAGCCTCTCATCGGCGGATGCGCATCTCGTCACGCTGCTGCCATCGCTCGAGGGTTTGATCGTGCCGAGCAAGTTCTATGGAGTTCTGGCCGTTGCGCGGCCGGCGCTGTTCGTCGGCGCGCGGGATGGGGAGCTGGCGCGTATCATCCAGTCCAATGACTGCGGATTCATCATCGAGCCGGGCGACGGCGAGGAGTTGGCTCGCCGGATCCGCGAACTTGCAGCCGATCGCGTTCGGGCGCACGCGATCGGGTTGCGCGGCCGGCGGCTGTATGAGGAACGGTTCGCGCCTCACATCGCATTCGCGGCATGGGAACGAGTCCTGACGTGAGCAGCGGCGGCGCACGGCTCTGCCTGATCGGTATCGCCGCGGCCATGACGGCCGCTGCGATCGTGTTCGTGCTACGTCCCCCGCAATTCCGCTGGACGCGAACATCGCCCGATGCCTCGGTTCTCGTCGCGCGCATCGCCGGCCACCCAACCGACTGGGAAGCGGCAAGCGCTCTGGCTGAGGTGGCCCTCGATGCGAAGCGCGGCAATCGCGTTGCGCTCTGGCACGCCGCCTACGTCCATGCATCGCTGCTCGCGCCTGATAACAAGGAACCTGCAACGGCCTTCGCTCGGGACGCGTTTTTCCACTGGACCGAACTGTCGGAGAAAGACAAACGCGATGTCATGGCCGCGTACGGTCCGCTCCTGCGCGATCCGGTCCTTTTCGGCCGGATGGCTCGCCCGCTCTTTGAGCTGACCGGCGACCTGTCGATTCTCCACCGCGCCGGGCCCCTGACCGCGGATACGCCCGCAACCTTGATTTCACTCGCATTACCGAACGGCTTGTTCGCCGACTATCGCTCGCTACGCCCCGAGTTGCAGAAGAAACGCCTCGAGGACTTTGTCAGCCGTCGTAGCACGGTCATGCCCGAAGAGCTGGTGGCGCAGTTCCCGGCTCCGCCATATCACACCGATGATGAGCCGTTGATCAGAGCGCTTCTCGATGAGCTCCACCGCCGCCCGCTCCAGGACGATCCTGGTCGTCCGAACGTAGTCGACGGGATCGTCGACTACGCGTCGCGACACAACCTCGAGCCGCTGGACGGTCTGGAAATCGTCACGCGGAAGCCCGGCGCGGCCGGCGTGGCGACACAAATCAAGATCGCCCGGGCGCTCGGCCTCGGAGAGCGTGCGGCACAGCTCGAGATGGCGTCCAACGATCCGCGGCGCGTGGAGACGAATGTCTTCGAGTGGCAGGGGCTCTGCGAAAAGGATCTATGCACGCGGGCCTGGCGAATGATCGATGCAGAGCACGGAGTGGCGTTGACTCTCGAGACCGCCCAGAGCGACGAGGTTCCGGGGTACGTCGAGATCTACATCGATGATGATCTCCGCGCCGAGGGAGAAGTCGGGCCCAGGCGGGACTTCATCGTTCCGGTCGGAAACCGGGGCGCTCATCGGATCGAGCTGGTGCTGGTGAACCCCACTACACGGAACCGCGCTTCCCGGCGCATCCACATCGCCAGCATCACGGCTCTCTAGCGCCGATTGCCGCTCCGGCGATTGCGGCGAGCGTGATCGGATTCGCCGGGATGAAGAAATTAAAGTCGACCAGCGCGTGGATCATGGCGATGGCAATGCTGGTGAGCGCCGCGGCGTTGAATGCGCGGTGCCGCCAACTGATCGGCACGGTGGGCTCTCCGAACGTCTTGCGCGCCAGCGCGGCGAAACCGCCGAGGAGCGCCACGAACGAAACGATGAAGCCAACCGCGCCGGCCGTGGCCAGGATCTCCGCGTAGTCATCGTGTGCGTGGTTGGCGAGCACCTCGGTCGAGGTCGCGCGGGTCATCGGCACGACGTCCTGGTACGTACCGGCGCCACTGCCGAACAGGGGAAACATCTCCCAGATACGCACCGCGCCAAGCACGGAGGCGCGGCGTGAATCGAGCTGCTCTGACCGGCTCTGCGCGAGGCGGTTCACTGTTTCCGTGCGGCCCATGACAAGAATGGTGATGACGATCGCGGCCGTCACCGCGACGGCAATCAGAACGCCCCGAAGAACCGCGCGACGTCCGGAGCTGGCCATCCCGCCGACGAGCGCAAATCCGGCAATGATCGCAAGCACCGCCCCGCGCGATTCAGACACGAGCACCCCCACCACACAAGCCGCGGCTGCTAGCAGACCGCAGGAGAAAGGGATCAGACGCGTCTCCACCAGCTTGACGAACCGCCGGCTGAACAAAGCACCGGCCGGCGCGGCGGTGTGCCAGGCGTAGGCGGAAAGATAGAGCGCCATCGGCAGCAGGATGGCCGAGTAGTTCCCGAAGTGGTTCGGATTGACGAAGGTACCGGTGGCTCGGCCGAAGATGAGCGTGTTTTTCCAGCCCCAGACGGCGTACGTTCCGAGGGTGGCCTGGTTTACGGCGTAGAACGCTTCGAAAACCGCCACCGCCGCCAGCACGAACGCCATGATCGTGCGGCGCAACGTGTCGCGCACGAGGATCATGGATGCGAGAAACGTCGCGAAGTATGCGAGCACGCGGAAGAAGTGCAGCGCGGTCATCGAAGGGTCGACCGTGATCGGATGGAGAGCCGTAACAGCCATACCGCCAAGTGATGCCAGCCTGGTGGCTCGGTCCCAGATGGAGGCGGACTGAGGAGATAGAACGCGCAAGACGGGCAACGGCATCGGGATGAGCTGGAATCCGATCACAGCCACGAACAGAACGCCGCCCACGGCCCAGATCCGGCCGGGACGGGTAAGCGTGAAGGGGCTGGAACGCGTCGCACGAACGAGCGCGGCCAACGCGCAGATGAGGAGAGAAGGAATGATCAGCGGAAGCTGCGAGGCGTCACTCGCCGAACCGAACGGCATCGGCACCCAGACCAGAAAGGCCAATAGCAGTACGAACAGCACGAGGTCCAACCCGCTCCTCGTCGATTCCGGCATCGATCCATTGTAGAGGCCGTGCTAACATAAAAGCGGTCCGAATTTCAGTCATCGTGATTCATCAGGAAAGTGGAGGGTTTGTGGGGCAAGGAAAGCGGCTTCTCATCGTCGCCTTGGTGGTCTCTGCTTGCTGTGCCCGAGGTGTGCTCGCTCAGAACGGCCTTCGCGACCGTGAACGAGCGTTCTCAGCCAGCCAGGAGATCGCTAACGACCTTCGGAAAGCGCACTTCCATCACGGCCCCTTTTACCTTCTCAGCACCTTTCAGCTCTCCGACATCGGCTACGACTCCAGCTTCTACGTCCCCACCGCCGACCGCCAGTCAGGCTTTCGCTTCGGCGTCCAGGCTCCGACGAGGCTGTACATCGTGCCAGAGAAGAAGACGGTCTACTCGATCGAAGTGAAACCCGAGGTGAGCTTCTTCGCCGGAGGAAACGGAAGCGGAAGGCGCACCGTCTTCGGGTATCAAGCCCGGGCAGACGCCCAGTTCCTGCTCAATCACCTTTACATCGACTTTTACGAGCAGAGCGCCGATCAGCTCCGGGCTGACGTAGCAGAGATCGCCAGGCTGCTCACGGAGAAAGCGGCGGTCACCGGAGCATCAGGTGAGCTGAAGTACTCGAGCCGGACCAGCATGACGTTCAACGCCTCGACGTCAAGAACGAGCTACCCCCTGACCGCCATTCAGCCGGAGCCGGCGATACAACTGCTGGATCGCAGCGCGCATGACTACCGGCTGACGGTGCATCACAAAACCTTCCCTCTCACGGCCTTGTTCCTTGCGGCGGAGTACAGCGACTACTCGTTCCCTTCCGCCGTTTTCAAGAACTCACGCCGGGAGTACGCCGGCGCCGGTTTCGTTCACGACAGCGGCCGCACCGTGACGCGCTTCGAGATCGGCGCCGGCAAGCTCGACTTCTTCCGTCCCGGACAGCACGACTTTCAGGGGGCGTTAGGCAACATTTCCTCAAGCAAGAAATTCGGAAACTCGACCACCGGCAATCTGGCCGCCGCCCGCGACGTCGACTTCTCGATCTTCGTGTTCAACAACTACTACATCGCTGACCGCTTCAGCACCAGCCTGGCGTGGGACGCGACCCGCCGCCTCACTCTGACCGCGCAGGCCTCGCTGGGCCGCGATCTGTACCAGACCCCGGTCGAGGGTCCTCATGGGTTCCTGAAACGGCGCGATGTGTTCACCTTCCCCAGCATCGGGTTCACGTACGGGTTCGCCCGCCTTCGTGGCGGGGCGGACATCGGCTATGTAAGAAGGACGTCGAACTTCGACGTAAACCTCGACAAAGGAATACGAATACTGTTCCGTTTGTCATTCACTCCCTAAGGCGCTCAAATAACTAACGGCTTCAGCAACCGGTCCAGCGCGTTTTTTTGACGGAGAATTTTGAGGATCCGGTACAGGGAGCTGACGCTCAGCCTGTTAGGATCGATGCCAGTCCATATCAAACTGAGGGTAACTGCCCGGCGTCTCGGAACGATTCGAGCCCAAGGGCGATGAGCGCTGGAAGGAAGAAATGAACCGAGCCGCATATGCAATCGTGATCGTGGCGCTGTCATCAGCTGCCTTTGCACAAAGCACCCTACTGCCGCAGCAGCAGGTTCCGCCTCATGCGATGCTTTCCAACGAAACGCAGAGTGGGAGTGACGCACCGATCGGCCCCCGCGACGTCATCGAAATCAAGGTGTTTCAGGATCCGAATCTGTATACGAAGATGACCGTCATGGACGACGGCCGCATCACCATGCCACTCATCGGCAAGGTGGATGTGTCGGGCCTGACGCCCAGTGAAGTTGAAACGCGGATCAAGGGTCTGCTCGAGAAGTACATCAACAAGCCTGATGTCTCCGTGACCGTGCTCGAGGCGGGCAGCAAGCCGATCTCGGTCATCGGCGCGGTGATGCGGCCGGGACGCATCGGGATCACCGGAAACATCACCCTCATCCAGGCCATCACCCAGGCCGGCGGCCTTGCCGCCGGATACGGACGAACCCTCTATGTACTTCGCTCGGCGGCGAACGGCCTCACCGAGCAGATCGCGATCGACATCGACGACCTGATGGTCAACGGCAACCCCGATCTCAATCTGCCGTTGCGGGCGAACGACGTCATCAACGTTCCCATCGACGCCTCGATCAACATTTACGTCCTCGGCGAAGTGATGCACCCGGGCAGCGTGCAGTTCCGGCGCTCGCAGTCACCGACCCTTCTGCAGGTTCTCGCTGCCGCCGGCGGCCCGACCGACCGCGCCTCGAAGAGGGTCATCCTCAAGCGCGTGGTGGGTGGTGTGGAGAAGACATTTCACTACGATTTCAAGAAGATCATCGACGGCCGCCAGAATGACGTCGTGTTGCTTGACGGCGATCGAATCGTTTTCGCGGAAAGCTTCTTCTGAGACAAACAGCAGGAGATCTGACCGATACCCTGAGCTCGAGGCCCAACCCGCTGGAAGCCACTGAAGCCATTCACGGTTACCATCCGTCATGGACCTGAACACCCAGGAAGTCCATCTCTCCCACTACTGGAACATCATCTACAAGCGATGGAAGGTCGCGGTGTCGATCCTCGCTGTGGTGATGGCCGGTACGTTTCTGGCCAGCCGTCTCGCAAAACCGCTCTACCGCTCGGCCATCGAGATCCAGATCGAGCGGGAGAATCCGAATCAGCTCACGGTCGATGACCTCTTCGGCATCGCCGCCTCGGATCAGGAATTCCTGCAGACGCAATATGTCCTGCTGAAAAGCCGCGGTCTGGCCGAGAGAGTCATCGACGACCAGAAACTCCTGAGCGATCCCGACTTCTACCCGGCCGGCATTTCAGGAAAGACTTCGGCCCAGATCGCAGACATTCGTTCGTCGATGGCCGGCGTCATCACCGGACCGCTGGAAGTCATTCCCGTGCGGAACACGTCGCTGGTTGATATCTCTTACATATCGTCGACGCCCCACCTCGCGCAGAAAATCGTCGAAGGCGTCGGCGAGTCGTACATCCGAATCAACAACGAGAAAAAGTTTGAATCGGTGAAGCAGACCAGCGAGTTTCTCGATCGCCAGGTCGCTCAGGTTCGTGCGGACATCGAAGTCACTCGCAGGCAAATCCAGCAGTTCGGCGAGACTAAAGGGCTCGTGTCGAGCGCCGATGCGAGCAGTATCCCCTACCAGCGGCTCATGAAACTGACCACGGACGTTCAGAACTCCACCAACGCCCGTTTGGAGAAGCAAAACGCGTTCGACGCGCTGTCGCGCGCCAATCCGGAGTCAGTCACGAGCGGCGATCCGCTCGTGGCCCAGCTCACAGAAGAGGAGTCGCGGAACCAGCGCGAATACAGCCAGAAACTCACCACGTTCAGGCCCGACCATCCGCAGATGGTTGCGCTGAAGAACGCGATCGACAAGACACACCAGGCCCGGATGTCCGCGATCGCCAGCGCCTTTACCCGCATGCGCGACGCCGCGAAGCGCGATCTCTCGGCCGCGCAACAGAGCGAAGACCAGATGTACTCGGCCATGATCGCGCAGAAGCGCGAAACGATGTCTCTCAACGTCACCGCGGCCGGGTTTGGCGACCTGACACGCACGCTCGAATCGAAGCAGACGCTTCTCGATCAACTGGAGAAGCGGCAGAACGAGACCGAGGTCACCGCCCGTCTTCGCGGTTCGGCGTCGTCGAACATTCACTTCGTCGACCATGCTCAGTTGCCGGCGGAACGGTTCAACGTGACGGTGCGGAAGAACCTGCAGAACGCCTTCCCGCTCGGCGTGGTGCTCGGACTGGCCGCAATCTTCTTCCTCGAATACATGGACCGCTCCATCAAGACGCCCGAGGAGCTCGAGCGCGTCACGAAGTTTGCCTCCCTCGGCGTCATCCCGGCCGCAAGCTCAGCCGGCCGTAGCGGATACGGCTACGGCTACGGCTATGGCCGCGGGACGGCGAAGCTGAGGCCAGTCGTCGAACCGGGCAACGAGCAAAGCGGCATCGACCTTTTACCGCACAGCGACACCCGCTCCGCCATCGCCGAAGCGTATCGGGCCTTTCGCACATCGCTGCTCCTGGCATCGGCAAGCTCGCCAAAAGTCATCGTTATCTCCTCGACCTTCGCTCGGGAAGGGAAGACCACCACCTCGGTCAACCTCGCTACCGTCCTGGCCCAGATGGGCAAGCCGGTGCTGCTCATCGATGCCGATCTTCGCCGCCCGCGGCTGCAGAAGGTTTTCCGCGGCAAGATGAACCTCGGCCTCGTCAACTACCTCGCCGCAAACATCCCGCTCGACGACGTCATCCAGGATACCCAGGTTCCGAATCTCTCGCTCATCCTCTCCGGCCCCACGCCTCCGAACCCGTCGGAATTGCTCGGCTCCGACCGTATGAAGCACCTCATCCACGAGATCCGGGCCCGGTTTGCCTTCGTCATCTTCGACTCTCCGCCGGTCATGGCGGTGACCGACTCGATCGTCCTGGCCGCGAATGCCGATGGCGTCGTGCTCTGCGTTCACGGGGGGCAGACCCCGCGCGACATCGTGCAACGCGCTGCCGAGCGCCTTCGCCAGAGCAACATCCCTGTTCTCGGCGCGATCCTCAACAACCTCGATCTGCAGCAGTATGGCTATGCCTTCAAGAAGAGCTACTACGACTACTATGACGAGGAATCCCGCCCGCCGAAGGATCAGCCCGCGAAGAGGGTCGGATAGTCCGGCGAGCGGATGCCTCGCATGATCGACATCCATCACCATTGCCTTCCTGGCGTTGACGATGGTCCCCGCACCCTGGCCGAGTCGGTCGATCAGTGCCGGATGGCAGCGGACGAGGGGATCGAGACGATCGTGGCCACGCCGCACGTGCTGCGCGGGCGCTGGAAGAACACCTCCCGTACCCAGCTCACGTCGATCCTCGACGAACTGCGTGGCGCGGTCGGCGAGAGCCCGCGGATCGTTCTCGGCTCCGAGTACTTCTTTGCACACGACATGGACGAGATGCTTCGGGGAGAGTCGATCATCCCCCTCGCCGGCGGCCGTTACATCCTGGTCGAGTTCGCCAGCAATGCCGTCCCTCCTCTCGTTCGCGAACCGCTCTACCGCATGCAGCTCGAGGGCTGGGCGCCGGTCATCGCGCATCCGGAGCGCAATATCATCTTCCAGTCGAAGCCCGAGTTCCTGGCCTCCCTGATCCGGATCGGTGTAAAGACCCAGGTCACCACGGGCAGCATCACGGGCGAGTTCGGTCCCGAAGCGCAGGCCGCGGCCATCGATTGGCTCAGGCGCGGATGGGTGCACGTCATGGCCACCGATGCGCACAACGGGACCAAACGGCCACCCCGATTTCGTGCCGCGCGCGAGCGCGTCGCTGGCCTCGTCGGCGAGCAAATCGCCCAGGCGCTCTTCGTCGACAATCCAAAATCAATCGTAGAAAACCGCGGACTCGTGTACGATCCTGATCTGCCGGAGGCGTCCGGCAGGGAATCCGGTCGTCTCTTCACCCGCATACGAAAGATGCTTACAAAGTGAATCTACAACTGCGCCCGCTCCTGGCGCTCTTCGTCGTTCTTGCCGCTATTCCGGCCTTCGCGCAGAGCTTTTACGAAGCGCGATTCCAGAGTGGCGTCGTCGATTTCAACCGCGCCTCGTACGCGCGCGCGGTCGATGAGTTGCGCGTTGCCGCTTTCGGCCGCGTCGACGACATTGCCGCTTACGAGACGGCGGAGATCTATCTCGCCGTTGCATACGACAAACTCGAGCGTGTCGAGGACGCCCGCCTGGCGACGGTAAAAGTTGCCCAGGCGGAGCAGATCAAGGCCGCCTACGCCGCGCTCCAACTTCCGGCCGAAGTCCGAACGGCTTTCGAGCAGCTTCTGCCGGTGCTCCTCAGCCGCGAGCAGCTAGGGAACGTCCCGGCGTTTGCGCGATTCGCCGGCCAGGCCATGTCGGCGACGACCGGGACGCCGACTCCAAGCCGCCGCCCCCCTCCGGTGGTGCCGACGCCGACGAAGGAGCCCAACGTCGCCGTGACCGTTCCGAAGAACAATAAACAGGTCGAGACGCCGCAACCGGCGCTCGACTACGGCAGGCTGGCCCTCGAACGGGTCGCCGCCGGGGATGAAGCAGGCGCGCGCCGTTACGCCGACCTCGCCTTTGCCACGGATGACACCAACCCCAACGCACATGCAGCGCTCGCGCAGATCGGCCTTGCCCACGGCGCAGAGAGCGAGGTCGCCGAGCACTACTCGGTCGTCCGGACGCGCCGGCGGCTCACCAACGACGAATCCGCGGCCTATCTCATCGCGCTCGTGAACATAGGCCGGGCCGCCGATGCGGCCGGCGTACGTCACGGCCTACCCGCATCCGTCCTCGACCGCCCTGACGTTCGCGAGGCGCTGCAGACGATCGATCCGAAACCAGCGCCGCAGCCGGTCGCGACGGTGCCTGTTTCCAAGCGTGTGCAGCCGGCACCGGTACAGCCGGCACCGATACAGCCGACACTGGTGCAGCCGACAACTGTGCAGCCGGCACCCGTGCCCGCGAACATCGCTCCCTCTCCCGTGACCCCTTCGACGACCGAACCGGTGACTGCACAGATCGCTAACGCCGAGCGGATGGTCGGAGCAGGCAACATCGTCGGAGCTCGCAGCGAGCTGCGCCGGATCGCCCTGATACCGGATCTTCAGCGCGCCGAGCGGCAAGCGCTGGCCCGCGCACTCAGCCAGACCGCTCTCTACGCGGAATCGTCCGCGCAGTACCGGAAAACGTACCCGCTCAAGGCCGGCGAAGAGAGTCACATGTTCTACGAAGCCGTGAACCGCTATGAGCTCGGGGACTACGCGCTGGCGCGCCAACTGATCACCCGTGCCATGCCCGCGTTGCCGCAAACACCGGCTATCCTGGCCTATCGCGACCGAATCCTGGCCCAGCAGTGAAATTTTGCCGTATCATAGTGTTTTGTCCGAGGTAACCATGAAGATCCGCATCCTCCTGACTCTCGCCTTTGCGATGAGCGCCCTCGCGGCCATGGCCGTGCAACCGGGCTCGATCGATCACTATCCGCCAGGCTGCATGGTCGAGGGCGAAATGGCCATCATGAGCGTAGAGACTGTCGACGACGGCATTCTCCGCGCGTACTTCCGCCGCCAGGGAGCAACCGACTGGTGCTACGTCGACGGTAAGAACCTCGGCAAGCTGTCGCAGGTGACGCTGCCGAAGTTCGATCCCAACGAGGAGATCGAGTACTACTTCATCGTCCTCGACACCGACGGGAAGCGCATCGTTGCCAAGAGCCCGCGGATTTACAACGCCCGAAACGACCATCGCTGCGATGCCGCGTTTGCGCGACACGCCATCATCGTTACGCTGGAGTGCCTCCCGCCCGGCACCAATCCAATCTCGAGATCGATGTCCGCCGCCTACGCGACCAGGACGATCATCGGCAAGGACCCATCGGTTCCGCAGTCGCCCGAGAAACCCGGCGAGCCACCTCGTCCCGGCGCCGGCCAGGATTGATTCCACGTTGATCGCCACCTCGAAGGGCCGCCGTCTCCGGCGGCCTTTCTCATTCAGTGCGCTTTCGCCTTTTTGACTTCCTCGGTCAGCGCAGGAACGACGGTGAAGAGATCGCCGACCACGCCGAGGTCGGCGATCCGGAAGATGGGCGCCTCGGGATCTTTGTTGATGGCAATGATGTGCTTCGACGACGACATGCCGGCCAGATGCTGGATGGCGCCGGAAACGCCGGCAGCGATATAGACGTTCGGGCTGACCACGCGGCCTGTCTGGCCGACCTGATGCTGGTGATCGATCCAGCCGGCGTCCACGGTCGCGCGTGACGCGCCGACCGCACCGCCGATGGCGTGCGCAAGATCGCGGATGAGCGAAAAGTTCTGCGCTTCTTTCAGCCCGCGCCCGCCCGACACGATGATGTCCGCTTCGACGATCGACAACTCGCCTGCTTCGGAGACCTTCGTTTCGACGAGCTTCGCCTTCGAGTCGAGAGAAGTGCTGATCTCGACGACCTCCGCCGCTCCTCCAGCCGCCTCCTCGGCGGGAAAGGCGTTGATGCGGGTCGTGGCGATCGCAGGCGAGCCGCTGATCTCGACAGTAGCGAACGCTTTCCCCGAGTAGACGGGACGGCGGGCGCGCAGCTTGCCGCCGGTCCATTCGAGCCGGTCGACATCCGAGGCCACGCCGGTGTTCAACCGCGCGGCCAGCCGCGGCGCCAGATCGCGCCCGTTCGAAGTCCCGCCGAAAAGAATGATCGATGCGTTGGCCTGTTCCATGGCCGCCTGCATGGCGGTGGTGTAGGTCTCCGTGTTGTAGCCGCCGGCGTTGGTAACGTAGAGCCTCTTCGCGCCGTACCGGCCCGCATCGTCCGCGGCGGCGCGATCAGCCGCGAAAGCCACCAGATCGCCCCCGGCAGCCTCGGCGAGCTTGCGTCCGATCGAAAGAGCCTCGCGTGAGGCCTTCTTGAGTTTGTTGTCCTGAACTTCGCAGAAAACGAGAACGGTGGGCATGGTCTGTCGGGGTCGCGCGGTCTCGGAGTCGCGAGGTCTCGCGGTCGCCACCTCCGCGACCTCGCAACCTCGCAACCTCGCAACCGCTACAACGCCTTCGCCTCCTCTTTGATGTAGCGGATGATTTCTTTCGCCGCCGCTTGCGGATCGGCGCCGTCGATCTTGCGGCCGCCGCTCTTCTCAGGCGGCAGTTCCAGCGATACGACGATCACGCGCTGGTTGAGGATGTCGGACTCGGAAAGGCCGAGGTCCGCGAGCGATCTGGTATCGATGGCGATCTTCTTAGCCGCCATGATTCCCTTGAGCGACGCGTAACGAGGCTCGTTCAACCCCTTCTGCGCCGTGATCACGGCAGGCGCCGCTGCCTCGATGATCTCCTCCGCCCCTTCGATCTCCCGATGAGCGGTAACTTTGCCTGCGGCCACGTCGAGGTGGGTCACGACGTTGATCTGCGGATAGCCGAGCAGCTCCGCGACCATCGGGCCGACGAGCGAGTTGTCGGTGCCGACGCCCTGCTTGCCGAAGAAGACGAGATCATGCGGCAGGGTCTTGATCGCGGCCGCGAGCACGTTGGCGATGCCGAGCGAGTCGGCGTCGCCGGATTCGCCTTTTACATGCAGCGCCTTCGTGGCTCCGCGCGCCAGCGATTCGCGCAGCGACTGCTGCACGCGGTCGGGTCCAAAGCCGAGAACGGTGACATCGCCGCCCTCTTTTTCCTTCAGGCGGATGGCCGCCTCGAGGGCGTATTCGTCGTAGGGAGAAACGATATATTTGACGCCGGTCTCGTCGATGTGGCGTCCGTCGCCACCGATCTTGATACGCGTCTCGGTGTCGGGCACCTGCGCGATACAAACCACGGAATTCAAGGTTGGCCTCCGATAAAGCGCCCGGATGATAGGGAAAAGGCACGCGGTTCGCAAACAAGGCTTCCGGTTTCAACAAGCGGGTCACCAAAAAGCCAGAGAGAGCCCGAACGGAGGATGCGATGCCATTCATGAACCGGCAGTACGAGGGGGATGCGAACCAGCCAGGCCCGCGCCGCATGTTCCGGTCACCGATGACCGACTTCAAACGCCAGACGCGCGGCGGCAACGGAAACAGCCGCAACGTGAAGACGGCACCACCCGAAGTGACGAATGCCGAAAGCTTCTACTACCTCAAGCAGATGAGCTCGAAGACGCCGATGGTCATCGTCATGACCGACGGCGAAGAGATCCGCGGTTGGATCGAGTGGTACGACAAGTCCTGCCTGAAGGTGAACCGCGACGGAGCGCCGAACCTCCTCATCCAGAAGCATTGGATCAAGTACCTCTTCAAGCAGGAAGAGGAGTAGGTTCGGATTGCTGTTGCTTGGTTGCTGAGTTACTGGGTTTCGCGGTCTCGGGGTTGCGCGGTCTGGCGGTGTTAGTTTGCTACGGCGCCGTCCCCAATCCGAACACTGCGATACCGCGTACCCCCGAGACCGCGAAACCCAGTAACCGAGCAGCCTTGCCACCCGCCACCGCAACCCCGCACTACAATCCGCCCCCGTGCAACCACTGGCCATCACCCTCGGCGATCCATCCGGCATCGGCGCGGAGATCGTGTTCCGGGCACTCCAGGATATCGATGTCCCCGCGCGCGTCTTCGGCAGCCGGGCACTCGCAAATCCGCCGGACGGGATTGATTTCGCCGACGTTGGAGGCGAAGGTCCGATCCGCTATGGCGAGATCGACGCCGGGTATGGCCGCGTTGCTCTCGATTCCATCGACGCCGCGCTGCACGCCATCGAGGCCGGTCACTGCTCGGCGCTCGTCACCGCGCCGATTCACAAACAATCCGTCGCTTTGGCCGGCTCGCCCTTCCCCGGTCATACCGAGCTCCTTGCTCATCGCGCCGGTCTGCAACGTTACGGGCACGATTACGCGATGTACTTCGATTCGCCGAAGCTGAAGTCGGCGCTGCTCTCTGTACATCTCCCGTTGCGGGACGCCGTGTCGGCCATCGATGCTGACGACGTCGCCGCCCTGGCACGTCTCACCAGCCGCGAATACACGCGCCTTTACGGTCGGGCGCCGCGCATCGCCGTCGCCGGGGTGAATCCGCACGCCGGTGAAGGCGGAAGGTTCGGCGACGAGGAGCGCGTCATCGGGCGCGGCGTGGCGCGAGCCCGCGACGAGGGGCTGACGATCAGCGGACCACATCCGGCCGACACGATCTTTCTGGCGGCAACTCGTGGACAATATGACGTCGTGCTGGCGATGTATCACGATCAGGCCCTCATTCCGATCAAGACCATGGCGTTCGACGAATCGGTGAACGTGACCATCGGATTGCCGTACCTGCGCGTGTCGGTCGACCACGGCACAGCATTCGACATCGCAGGCCGGGGAATTGCCGACGCCGCGCCGATGCGCTACGCCATCCGATGGGCCACTGCTCACGCTGGGAGTTACAAACGATGAATCGTTGGGGAGCGCGTATTCTCGGGCTGCTGCTTCTGATCGTCTTCATGATCCTGATGCTGAATCTTCAGAGACAGCTTCGGATGATGCAGGAGATGCGCAACGGCGCTACCACCACCACGACAACGGTCACGTGAAATTGGCGGCGATGGTGCTTTCCCAATTACCCGCGTCCCCGCGGCGCGACCCCATGTCCGCGTGACGCGATAAGATCGGTGCATGGATACGAACCGGCTGATCAAATGGGTCGTGATCATCGTGCTTGCCGCGGTGGCTTGGAAGTACGCCCTCCCGTGGGCGAAGCGGCAGATACGAACGTCCGCGACATCCGCTGTGTCGGCAGAAAACTCGTGCGTCGCCTCGGCCCAACGCGCCTCCGAGGCCTGGGGCGCCGGGCTCCACAGCTTCGTCAACCCGCCCTACGACCTCGGCGCCTGGTCGAGCTTTCGCGGCGACGTCGAAAAGAAAATCGCGGCCGCCGAATCGGAGTGCCGCGCGTCATCGCAATCGTGTGATGAGGCGCGCGGCGCGATGAGCGACCTGAGGAGCCTCATCTCGGAGCTCGATGCGGCCATCACCAACGGCTCGCCGGTTCCGGGTGACGCGGTACAACGACAGGAAGCGATCGATACGAAGATCGAGGCGGCCGCCGACCTCGTGCGCGCCGGGAAATAGCGGTTACGGGGTTACGCGGTCTCGGGGTCTCTCGGTGAATCTGAAGTAACGAACCGCGAGACCGCGCAACGCCGAGCCTCCGCAACCTCACTTCACACGCCCATCTCTTCCGCCAGGGCCACGATCTCGTCGCGCAGCTCGCGGCGCGTGCGCATGAGCCGCGCGAACGCTGCCCGCCGCGCCACACGCCAGGTGAGCGCCCGCGTACGGCCGATCACGTCATCGAGCTGTTCGAAGAAACGGAGGGCGACGTAACCGATGAACGGCAGCAGGACCGCGGCGGCGACGCCGAATGCCACCCCGAATCGCCATGCCACAAGCGCCCCCCACGCCACGTACGTCAGCGGGTAGAGGGCCATTCCGCCGACCGCCTTGATCGTGGCCACCATCTCTTCTTCATTCGTCAGCCGCGTTGCCAGAAAGCGGATCAGGCGATAGGTCGGGTAGTGGGTAATGGCGCCAATCACCGCCAACGGCAACGTGATGAGCAGCATGCCGATCGTCTTCACGCTGCCGCGAATCGTCGGTGCAGGCAACGTTTCGGGCTCCAGGTTGGCGTTGCCGAGCTCCGCTTCGAAACGCTCGAATCGGGACTGCAGATGAGCCAGCCGCACGGGATCGCGCTCGCGCAGGCTCGTGAAACCGGCGATGAAACGCTTCCGCAGCGCCAGCTGCTCGTGGAGCCCGGCGCGGCCGAGCGACATGACCCGTTCCGCGCGCCCGATGAGCTCGAGCGCTTCGCGCGTATCCGCCTGCAGCGTCAACGCCGCCAGCGAAGACTCGATCCGCTCCGTCAGTGACGCCACCGCATCGCGCGGCGGCTCCCCCGCCGCGTCGGCCGGAACGGGCGCCACGGCGATTCCATCGCCGAAGTAGAGGAGGGCATCGCTGCGAAAACTCTGTTTGGAGGTGTAGAAGATCGCGGTCGGGATGATGACGATGTCCGGACATTCAGAGGCGCTGCATCCGAGGGCGATTCGCGCCGCTCCGGTCTTGAGCCCCTTCAGCCGCGGCTCACTATGAGTGGTCCCCTCGGGGAAAATGGCGATGGCACCGCCGCCCACGAGCAGCGACCGGGCCACGGCAAAGGTCTCCCGGTTCTGTGACGTCGAATCGTTGTCCTGCGTGCGGTAGACGGGAATCGAATCAAGACCGCGCGCGAACCATCCGATCAGCGGCATCCTGAAAATCGGCGCCTTCGCCAGAAACGAGACCGGCCGCGGCGTGAAGCAGAGCAGGAAAAGAGGATCGATCAAGCCATTCGGATGGTTCACCGCGAAGATCACCGGAATTGCCGGTACCTTCTCCCATCCGATGATCTCGATACGCCGGAAGAAGATGTTCACGATCAGCCGCAGGAGAGGTGTGACGAATCGCCTCAAAGCTCGTTTCCCCGCCACGCCGCGTACATCCAGATGAAGCCGGCGATCACGATCGACAGCGGCACGAGCATGAAGGCGCGCTCCAGCGACGTGTGATCGGAGACCAGGCCGATCAGAGGCGGCGAAGGAATGTCGCCGACGAGATGCATCGCCAGCACGCTGAGGCCGACGGCCGTGGCCCGTTCCGCAGGTTTCACCACGTTGATGATGGCGGAGTTGATCGGGCCGGTGCACATGAAAATAAACACCTCGGCGATGGCGATCGCCGGCAGGTAGACGGAGCGATGAGGATTCGAGACCGCGATGTAGGTCGCCGGCGCGGCGATCAACGTGGCGATGCCGGAGACCCAGAGATAGGACTGCTTCGACCGTGAAAGGAAAAGGTCGCCCAGCCAGCCGCCGGTGAATGTACCGATGAATCCCGTCACGCATGCGATCACGCCGAAGGTCACCGTGGCCTCGCTGCGCGGCATTCCTCGAACCCGCTCGAGAAACGCCGGCATCCAGAATCCCAGGCCGCCCAGTGCGAACGTATATGCGCCATAGCCGAGCGCCGCCAGGATGAAGGGGCGGTTGCGGAAAAGATCCCGGTACCCGACTGTCCAATGCTTAGGCGCAATGGCCACGACGGCCGAATCGTGCAGACCCCGCGGCGGGTCCTTCACCATCAGGACCAGCAACGCCAGCAGCAAGCCTGGTGCACCGGCGATCCAGAACGCGGCACGCCAGCCAAAATGTTGATCGACCAGACCGCCGAGGATGTAGCCGGCGGCAGAACCGATCGGAATGGCGGCGAAGAAAACCGACAGCACGCGCCCGCGGCGCTCGATCGGAAACGAATCGGCAAGCAGAGCCGGTGCGATCGTTCCGTAGGCTGCTTCCCCAACGCCAACCCCCGAACGCGCGATGAACAGCGACAGGAAGCCACGCGCGAAACCGGCCAGCGACGTGGCGATGCTCCATACCGCAACACCGAAGGCGATCAGCGGGGGCCGGGCTCGGCGATCACCCAGCGTGCCGAACAGCGGCGACGTCAGTGTGTAGATGATGATGAACCCGGTGGGAAGGAGACCGATTTGCGTGTCGGAGAGATGCAACTCCGATTTTTTGATCGACTCCACCAGCGCAGCGACGACCCATCGATCGAGATAGTTGAATAGGTTGATGAGTGCCAGGATCGCGAGGGCGTAACGCGCGGCACGGCGTGTCGCCGGCGAATCGATCGCAGCAGGCATTTTGAGAAGTGTAACCTCCGAAACTCGCCGCGCGGCCAATCGTAATCAATTCAGCGCGGTTATCATGAAGACCGACCATCCATCATGAAAAAAGTTCTCCCGTATCTGGCGTGCGTTCTCGGCATCGCCGTGCTCGTGGTTCTCATGCCGCGATTCAACGACGCGCAGCCGAAGGGGATCCGCCTCACGCGCGCGGACGCGGTGCCGATCGCCGACGCGCAGGCGCGACAGATCGGCATCCCCGTCGATCGTTCGTGGACCGTTCTGTCGTGGGCGGATTCGGCGCTGCTCGACAAGGAGCTCGAGCCCAAGCCCGAGCTTCGGCGTCGGGCCACGGACGATCCGGTGATTGGCCCGCGCCTCGGCGGCTACAAGCGGGTCTACTACCGGCGCGGCCTCGAAAAGTACATGCCGTACGGATACGTCGTCGTCGATCAGAGAACGGGGGCCGTGCTCATGGCCCGCCGGCAGCCGCGCGCCGAGGAAGCAGGAGCACATCTCACCGAAGCGCAACTGCGGCCGCGGGCGGATGCCTTCGTTCATTCGCGCGAATTCCCCGGTGCACCGTCGCCGCAGTTTGAAGATGCCCGGCCGAACGTGATGCGGTCGCGCACCGACTGGACGTTCCGCTATCGAGTCAAGACCAGCTTCCCTGTCGGCAACGTCGTGCCCTATCTGCACGTCTATTTCGTCGGCGACCGCATCTCGGGTTGGGCGCTCATCGAAGAGTATGCCGACGGTAGCCAGTTCCGCGGCGACGACACCGCCAGCGGAGTGGCCAGCATTCTTGTCCGTTTCGCCGCCAACTATGCCCTGCTGCTGATTCTGCTCGTGATCTTTCTGCGCAAATACCACGCTGGTGAAGTCGGTGTCGGCACCGGATCGATTCTCTTCGCCCTTACGCTGCTCATCGGGCTGAGTATCGATTTCATGATGGGCCCCTCCGCCACGGAGGGGAACACGATGGGGAGTCTCGACGCGCAGTCGACTACCGCCGCGCAGATGGCCTTCAAGTTCCTTCTCTACGACGTGCCGCTGGCGGTCGTCGTCTTCTTCGCCTGGTCGGTGGGCGAGAGCTACACCCGGGAGAGGTGGGGTGAGTGGCTGGCTTCCTTCGACGCCATCCTTCGGCGTGACGCGCTGAACGCCACCGTCGGCCGCTCGATCGTCAACGGCGTTCTGTTCGCACCGGCCATCGCGGCGGCCTCATTCGTGGCCGGCGTAATTCCGCTTCTGTTCCATAAGGCGCATCCATCGATCGGCATCGGCACTGAGATCTTTGTACGCCTGGGTGGGCCGCTGCTGCTCATTCTGTTCGCCGCATTTGACGCGGTGATCTTCCCGATCATCTCGCTGTTCCTGATGTCGTGGACAAACAGGCATCGCGTGCTCTGGATCGGAATGATCGCCGCCATTGCCGTCGGCGTGATCAGCGGCGTCTGCAACATTCCGGTCGATCCCCTACTGCCGCAAATGCTGTTCGGATTCGGTGCCATCGCCGCGATCGTTCTGATGCTTCGCGGGTTCGATCTGCTCTCGACCTCAGTGGCCCTCTTTGGCGGCACATTGATCTCGATGATCGCGCCGCTGACGTCGGTGGCGCGTGGGCACATTCTGCAGCAACTGATCGTGACAACGGCATTGCCGCTGGCCGCACTCCTCGCCTTCGGAATCGCCGCGATGATGACCAGGCGCGAGGTCATCTACACCTACGAGGATCTGGCGCCGCACGTGAAGCGCATCGTCGAGCGCGAGCGCGTAAAGGCGGAGATCGATGCGGCGAACCGCATCCAGGCCGCCCTCCTTCCGGTCGACGCGCCGGAGCTGCCGGGCGCGTCCTTCGCCTCCCACTATCGCGCCGCCACGGAGATCGGCGGCGACTACTTCGACTTCCTGACCATGTCCAACGGCGAGATCGGCATCGCCTTCGGCGACGTCTCCGGCCATGGATTGACCAGCGGCATCGTCATGGCCATGGCCAAGTCCGCACTGCTGGTGCAGGTCGGTTACGACCCCTCGCCGTGCGCGGTGATGAACGTGCTCAACGACATCGTCATGAAGACCGCGCCGAAGCGGATCATGATGACGTTCTTCTTCGGGTTGCTCGACCCCGTCACGCAGACGCTCCGTTTCTCCTCGGCCGGCCATCTCGATCCCTACGTCTTCCGCGCCGGCCTCAAGCGGCTGGAGTCGCTGTCGTCGTGGGGCTTCCCGCTCGGCGTCAGACGCCGCGAACCCTTCACCGAGCACACCGTCGACTTCGACGACGGCGACCGCCTCATCCTCTACAGCGACGGATTGATCGAGGCCATCGACGACGACGGCGATCCCTACGGCTTCGAACGTTTTGAGAAGACCATCCTCGCCTGCGGCCACATGGACGCCGAGGACATCAAGAAGTCGCTGCTCAACTCCATCCGAAAGTTCACGCGCAATCGTCCACCCGAGGATGACCAGACGTTGGTGGTGGTGTCGTTCGAGAGCGAAGCGACGGCGCGCGCGGCGATGTAACGGGTTGGCGCGTTGTCGGTTGTCCAAACGGCGACAGGCGATAAACCGATAACACACTATCCGCTCGCCGGTGGCGCGATCCGTGCGGCGGCGAGCTGGCGCATGACCTCGCCGATATCCGCGCCGAGGACTTCGGTCAGCTCGAGGACGGATGTGATGCTCGGGACGTTACCGCCCTGCTCCAGGATGCCGACATAGGTCGGCGTCATCCCGGCGCGCTGGGCCAGCTTCTGACGTGTCCAGCCTTTTTGCTCGCGAAGCTGGCGAAGGATCGTCCCAAATCGGTCCGCATCGGCGTTATATCTGCTTGCTCTCGGCATCGGACGATGATAACTCAAACCGTGGCATCGAACATCGCGCAAAGACTGATTGTTTCTCTTGCCATGGTAAGAGTGATTGCATCGAAATCACCATCCACATCTCACCATGGTAAGAGTTATTGCGTCTTAGGTTGCGACTTTCCAAGGACTCGAAACCATTTTCTCTTACCTTGGTAAGAGCGTTTGGATCATTCTCAAGAAACCGCTCTTACCAAGGCAAGAGCGTTCGGATCGTTTTCAAGCACGCGCTCTTGCCAAGGCAAGAGTACAGGTCATCATTCATCGCAAGCTTCCTCTGGTTCAATGCAACATCTCCATCCATGGCAAGATCGTTGAGAACCTCTGGAGGCAACCGCTCTTGCAAAAGAAGAGCTATCACCATCAATCATCCACGCCGTTCTTCCCGACAACTGACAACGGACAACCACAACACCCCGCGCCTGGTTCTTCCACTACAATCCGCGCCCCATGGCCACCAACAGCGAACCAAACAAGATCATCTACTCGATGGTCGGAGTGTCTAAGTTTCACGGTAAGAAGCAGGTCCTCAAGGACATCTACCTCTCCTATTTCTATGGCGCGAAGATCGGCGTCATCGGCCTGAACGGATCGGGCAAGTCATCGCTGCTGCGCATCCTGGCGGGCACGGACCACGACTTTCTCGGCGAGACCGTCATCTCCCCCGGCCACACGGTCGATTTTCTCGAACAGGAGCCGCAGCTCGATCCGGCCAAAACCGTCCGCGAGATCGTCGAACAAGGGGTGCAGCCGGTCATTGATCTCCTCAAGGAGTTCGACGAGATCAACAACGCCTTCGGCGATCCCGGCGCCGACATGGACAAGCTGATGGAACGCCAGGGCAAGGTGCAGGACCAGCTCGACGCCACCGGCGCCTGGGACCTCGACTCCAAGCTGGAGATGGCCATGGACGCGCTGCGATGCCCTCCCGGCGACATGCTCTGCGGCATCCTCTCCGGCGGCGAGAAGCGCCGGGTGGCACTCTGCCGGCTCTTGCTTCAGGCTCCCGACATCCTGTTGCTCGACGAGCCCACCAACCATCTCGACGCCGAATCGGTGGAATGGCTGGAGAAACATCTGCAGCAATATCCCGGCACCGTCATCGCCGTCACGCACGACCGCTACTTCCTCGACAACGTGGCCGGCTGGATTCTGGAGCTCGACCGCGGCGCCGGCATCCCGTTCAAGGGCAACTACTCGTCGTGGCTGGAGCAGAAGCAGGCCCGCCTGCAGCACGAGGAAAAGGCGGAGTCGCAACGGCAGAAAACGCTCGAGCGCGAGCTCGAATGGATCCGCATGTCGCCGAAGGGCCGCCACGCCAAAGGGAAGGCCCGCATCACCTCGTACGAGGAGCTTCTCAACCAGCAGACGCAGGAGAAGGTCCAGGATCTCGAGATCTACATCCCGCCCGGCCCGCGCCTCGGCGGCATCGTGGTCGAAGCGGACAACGTGCGGAAAGCATTCGGCAACACGCTCCTCATCGACGAGATGGAGTTCAAGCTTCCGCCGGGCGGCATCATCGGCGTGATCGGCCCGAACGGCGCCGGCAAGACCACGCTGTTCCGGATGATCCTCGGCCAGGAGCCGCCGGACGCCGGAACCATTCGTGTCGGCGAGACCGTGAAGCTCGGTTATATCGATCAGAACCGCACGCTCGATCCCGATAAATCGATTTTCGAAGAGATCACCGGAGGAACCGAGCTGGTATTGCTCGGACCGCGCGAGATGAATTCACGCGCGTACGTGGCCCGCTTCAACTTCTCCGGCTCCGATCAGCAGAAGAAAGTCGGCGTGCTGTCCGGCGGAGAGCGCAATCGCGTCCATCTCGCCAAGATGTTGAAAGAGGGGGCCAACGTTCTCCTGCTCGACGAGCCGACGAACGATCTCGACGTCAACACCATGCGTGCACTCGAAGAAGCCCTGGAGAACTTCGCCGGCTGCGCCATCGTCATCTCGCACGACCGCTGGTTCCTCGATCGCGTGGCAACGCACATCCTGGCGTTCGAGGGCGACAGCCGCGTGGTCTGGTTCGACGGCAACTACAGCGAGTACGAGGAAGACAAGCACAAGCGCCTCGGCGCCGAGGCCGATCAACCGCATCGGATCCGTTACCGGCAGATGACGCGGTAAGAACCGCGATTCCGCTTCCTCCGCGCAACACCAGGGTTGCACCCGCAGGCCGGCCATTCGGCTGGCGAACCCGTCCGCCCGAACGGCTGAGGGTGCGCCCAAGGAGCCCTTGCAGCTCGTAAATCGCTCTCCGGCAACCAGTTACGATTTCACGCCGGTCCCAGGCACATGTATTAGACTCTTGTCAAACGCGACCGTACGTTAACTGGGCTATTTAACAGGTAATTTACAGAAGGGGACTTATGCGATTCTCTATCCGTTCCTTCGCTATTGCGGCGCTGATGATCCTCATCGCCGCATCCACGTTCGCTCAGGCCACGAGCGCAACGCTGACCGGCACGATCACAACCGGGGGAAGTCCGCTCCCGGGAGCGACCATCACGGTCAGTTCACCCGCCTTGCTGGGCATGCGCACGGCGGTCACGGGCAACAACGGCGACTACAACGTCCCTGCTCTTCCACCGGGCGACTACACCATCAAGATCCAGTTGGAAGGGATGTCGCCGGTAACGAAAAAGGCCCGTCTGGCGCTGGCGGAAACCACGCACATCGATGCGGACCTGAAGGTGTCCACCGTCACCGAGGCAATCACGGTAACGGCTGGTTCACTGGCGGTCATGGAGAGTCCGGAAATCGCGACAAACTACACGAAAGCGATGATGGAGAAGTTACCGGTACCGCGAACGATTCTGTCGGCGGTCACCCTGGCCCCGGCCGCGGTCGCCAACGCGAATGCATTCAACGGCCAGATTGCCATCTCAGGCGCTCCTTCGTATGACAACGTGTATCTCCTCAACGGCACGGTGCTGAACGAGAACCTGCGCGGGCAGCCGGATTCACTCTTCATCGAGGACGCCATCCAGGAGACCACAGTCATGACCGGCGGGATCTCGGCCGAGTATGGCCGGTTCACCGGCGGGGTGATCTCGACGATCACGAAGTCGGGAGGCAACGAGTTCAGCGGCTCGTTCCGCGACAATCTCTCCAATGCGAAGTGGACGGCGAAAACACCGTTTCCGACCGAGGCCGACCACGTCGATACGCTCAACAACGTGTACGAGGAGACGCTTGGCGGATACCTTCTGAAGGATCGCCTCTGGTTCTTCGGCGCGGCCCGCCAGTCGAAGACGAGCACCCAGAATTTCACCACCCTCACCAACCTCCCGTTCGTGGCGGCGCGGGATCAGAAGCGGATCGAAGGGAAACTTACCGGGCAGATCACGCAGAAGCACAACATCACCGCCTCCTATGTCGACGTCAAGGACCAGGACGGCGGCAACTTCTTCGGCTCGATCATGGATACGCGCAGCCTCAACGACAGGCTACTGCCGAACAAGCTTGCGACCGCGCAGTACAACGGCGTGCTGGCGTCGAATCTTCTGCTCACGGCCAACTACTCGAATAAGAAGTTCTCCTTCGTCAATGCCGGCGCGAAGTCTACCGACATCATCGACGGCACGCTCATGGTCGATAACCCGAGCGGCCGCCGCTACTGGTCGCCGACCTTCTGCGGCGTTTGCGGCCCGGAAGAGCGGAACAACTACGACTGGACCGGCAAGGCGAGCTACTTCATGCCGACCAAGTCGATGGGCAGCCACAATCTCGTTGCGGGCGTCGACCGTTTCTCGGAAACACGCCTGGTCAACAATCACCAGTCCGGCAGCGACTTCCGCATTCTCGGAAACACGAAGATCGTCGGCACGACCGTCTACCCCGTCCTCGACAGCACGTCGATCATTCAGTGGAACCCGATCTTCTTCACCGCCACCGGCGATCATCTGAGCGTCAAGTCGGCCTTCGTGAACGACCGGTGGGATTACAACACCCGTTTCAGCTTCAATGTCGGTTTGCGCTTCGACAAGAACAACGCGCAGGATGACAGCGGTAACGTCGTTTCCAAGGACAGTGCTCTCAGCCCGCGCCTCGGATTGCAGTTCGATCTCCGAGGGGACGGCAAGCACAAGTTCAACGCGAACTATGGCCGCTATGTATCGAAGATCGAAGACGGCAATGTCGGCGGCGGCGCCAACGCCAACGGCAATCCGTCGACCATCACTTGGTTTTATCGCGGCCCGAGCATCAACCCCTCGGGGACGGCTGATTCCGCGCTCCTGACCACAGACAAGGCGCTGGCGGCCCTCTGGAACTGGTTCAATTCCGTCGGCGGTACGAGCAACTCATCGAACCTTCGCAGCGTCAGCATCTCCGGACTCAGCACCGTGCTCCAGAGCCCGCTCGTCTCCCCCTACGTTGATGAATTCACGGCCGGCTATGGCGTCCAGATGCAAGCCAATGCCTACCTGCGTTTCGATCTCGTCAAGCGCGACTGGCACGACTTCTATGCCGCACAGCTGGTCAAGACGAACCCGACGGTGGTCGATCCCTTCGGAAACAAGGGCGACGTCCAGTTCCTCGTAAACGACAATCTCACCAAGCGCACCTATCGCGCCATTCAGCTCCAGGGGCAGTGGAAGCCAACCGCGGCCAGCTATACCGGTCTGACCTACGCCTACTCGAGGTTGCGCGGCAATGACCAGGGGGAATCGGCCGGCAGCGCCACCGTCCCGAACCAGCCGCTCGCGCTCTACTATCCCGAGTATCTCGGCTACGCCAATCGTCTGCCCACCGGCGTGCTGCCGGAGGACACCCCGCACAAACTGAGGTTGTGGGCCGGCTATGACTTCAGAATCGGTCACGTCGGCACGCTCAGCGCATCGTTGTTGCAGGCCTACGAGAGCGGCGCGCCCTATTCGGTCTCCAGCACCATCGATGCGACCGGCCGAACGGCAGGAACGTCGTATACCGGTCTCCCGGTGAACCCCGGCTACACCCTCTCGCAGATCGGAACGTCGCACACATACTTCTTCAGCGGGCGGGGAGCCCTCCGTGCCGATCCCCTCAACCGAACCGACGCGACCATGGTGTACGAGGTTCCCATCACCCGCTTTTCATTCCGCCTCCAGGGAACGGTGACGAACGTGTTCAACAAGCACGCATTGATCAATCCGGACACCACCGTCTTCACCCGCCGGACCTCCTCGACGCGTGGACTCAAGGCCTTCAACCCGTTCACCGATACGCCGATCGAGTGTCCGAGGCAAAGCTCGTTCGCATCGGCGGCGGCAGCCGTGGCGGCATGCACAGCGATGGGGGCCAACTACCAGAAGGCGGATACCTTCGGGCAGGCCATCGGGGTCAGTTCGTATCAGACACCGAGGACGTATTCCTTCGCCGCCGGCCTGCGTTTCTGATCTCACTCTCGCTCTGAGACAGCCCCGGCGTGCGCGCCGGGGCTGTCTCGATCGCCGGTCGAAACATCCGCCTGCAGGCTGGAGACTCAACCATTCCGCAAGGTCTCGCTTGCAACCGGAGGCCTCGGCGGGTAGGATGCGGCCTTTCCCGGAAATCGTCGGTAGCGTCGGCCGTCCACCGTCGGCGAACCAAGGTCCAAAACGTTCGTTAACTCCGCAGTCCGCTGTTCGTTAACATTGCCGAAGGTCTTTTTCTCGGTCGCGGCTGCGCCGGGGTGGAAGCGGTCCGATGCGGCGAACCGGTGCGGCTGTTCAAACCATTGAATCACACCACTTGCGAAATATCGACGTCATCAAAGTTAAGTCCTTGTAAAGCAGCAACTTGAAGTCCAAGGTTCTGTTTGCATAAGTAGGTTCATGCCATGCAGTGATCAGCGCAGTCCAACGGTAACTTTTTTGAAGGGAAATCGAGGAGGAACGAGATGAAGCTACAACGATTTACGATCTGTTTCTTCCTGCTACTTCTGGTTGCAGCCGGCGCATTCGCGCAGGGCACGACCGGTGCGTTGACCGGAACGGTCTCGCAGGCAGGATCCAATCTCCCGGGCGTGACGGTGACGATCGCGTCCCCGAATCTTCAGGGAACGCGCACCACGGTGACGAATAGCGAGGGCGACTACTCCTTCCCGGCAATTCCGCCGGGCGCGTACAAAGTCACGTTCTCGTTGTCCGGCCTGACGGACATCGTCAAGAACACGCAGGTCAAGCTCGTTGAGACGCAGCGCCTAGATGCCGATATGAAGATGTCGGCCGTCACCGAGGCCATCACCGTGACGGCCAATCAGGCCACCGTCATGGAGACGCCGCAGGTCCAGACGAACTACAAACAGGCCGAGATCAACCGTCTGCCTGTCAACCGCAATCCCGTAGCGCAGACCAACCTGACCGCCGGCGTCACCGCGGGCGTGAACGGGCCCACGATCTCGGGCGCGATGTCGTATGACAATTTGTATCTCGTCAACGGCGCCGTCGTGAACGAGAACCTCCGCGGCCAGCCCCATAATCTCTTCATCGAAGACGCCATCCAGGAGACCACTGTGCTCTCCGCCGGCATTTCGGCGGAGTTCGGCCGTTTCACCGGCGGTGTCGTCTCATCGATCACGAAGTCGGGCGGCAATCAGTTCTCCGGCTCGGTACGCGACTCGCTGGACAATCCAAGCTGGACGGCCAAGAGCTTCTCCACCCAGAGCGCTCTGACCAAACACACCAACAACACCTACGAAGAAACCCTGGGTGGCCGAATCGTCACCGACCGGCTGTGGTTCTTTGTCGCTGGCCGCCAGGCAAAGACGTCGGCCTCATCCACGTTGCGCGCGCTTCCTCCCGGGCTCCCGGATCCAACGATTGGTTCGTACACGATCGCAACGACGAACCCGCGGCAGGAATACAAGGTAACCGCGAATCTGACGGAGAAACACTCGATCGTCGGGTCCTACCTCAACAACGACCTCAAGGCCGACAAGAACTGCCAGATCGGCTGCCTCGATCTCCGCTCCGTCAACACCAACGGCATCGAGAACCCGAATAACTTCAAGACCCTGCACTACAACGGCGTGATCACGAACAACCTCCTGATCGAGGGCGACTGGGCCAAGAAGTACTTCGCTTTCGTCGGCTTCGGTGGTTCGACGCCTGCCCATCAGGCCAACCCCAGCGCGGCATATCTCGCCGCGGGAACGCCCATCCTGGAAGTTGTCAATACTGGCGGCGGAGCAACAGCAAACGCACCCTACTTCTGCGGAAGCTGCGGCGCTGAGCTGCGCAACAACAAGGAGTGGGAGCTCAAAGGCCGCTATTTCCTCGGTACGAAGTCGTTAGGCACTCACAACGTGGTCCTGGGCTACGACGACTGGGCGGAGCAGCGCCTTTCGAACAACTTCCAGTCGCCCACTGACTTCCGTTTTCAGAATCAAACGAATGCGCTGAAGCAGATGCCGGACGGCACCGTGCAGTTGTCGCTGGGGCCAAGCGACCGCTGGGTTTGGTTCCCGATCGCCTTGTCCTCACTCGGCTCGAACCTGAAGACCACTTCCGAATTCATCAACGACAAGTGGGACCTGAATCAGCATCTCACCTTCAATCTCGGCGCCCGGTATGACAAGAACGACGCGGTCGACAGCGCCGGTCATGGCATCTCCAAGGACAGCGCCGTCAGTCCCCGCCTCGGCATCATCTTCGACGTATTCGCTAACGGCCGCCTCCGCGTCGATGCGAACTACGGCACGTATGTCGGACGTCTCGCCGAGACCGTAGGAGGATCGTCCTCACCCGCGGGCAATCCAGCGTCGTACACATTCATCTATGGAGGACCGTCTACCGGTTATCTGGACTCGCGTGTCGCTCTCCAGCAGGCCTTCCAATGGCTCCTTGATAACGGATTCACGAACCGCACAGCCGCCACCGCGAGCATCCCCGGGTTGAACACCCTTTTGGATACTAACGGCATCAAGTCGCCGGACATGCGCGAGATCACCGTGGGCGCGGGCACGCAGATCGGCAGAGGCTATTTCCGAGCCGATTACATCAATCGCGACTGGCGCAATTTCTACGCGCAGTTCGATGTGCCCGGTAACTATGTAGTCACCAATCCGGTGACCCTGGCCGTGTCAAACATCAATCGCATCGGCAACTCCAATGTACCGGAACGGAAGTACTGGGGTGCCCAGTTCCAGGGGCAGTTCCAACTCCCGGCCGGCTTTAGTGCGGGCGGTAACTACACCTATTCGAAGCTCACCGGCAACGTGGAAGGCGAGACGTCAGGTTCGGGTCCGGTGACCTTCGCCTCGACCAGCGTGGCATTTGCGGAGTTCCAGAACTTCGCACAGAACGCCCCGGTCGGTTTTCTCGCTGCCGACCAACGCCACAAGCTCCGCCTTTTCGGAACCTACGACCTCTCGACGCGAATCGGACATTTCAACGCCGGCCTGATCCAGCGCTATGACTCGGGCACGCCGTTCTCGGCCTCTGCCGCGATCACGATGACTCCGCAAATGCTCTGCTCTGCAGGAGCAACGCCGGCTTCTGCACCGACGAACCCGCTGAACAATGCACTCATCGCCCTCTGCCCGGCAGGCAACACGAACGTCTACCCCAACGGAAGCCCGCGCGATCCGAGCCACCAGTACGCAGCGGTCGCCGGCAACCAGGTTGGCCCGACGACCGTTACCTACTTCTTCAGCGGTCGTGGTGCGGACCGTTGGCAGGCCGTTACTGCAACGGATCTTGCTCTCAACTACGAGTTGCCGATTCACAACTTCGCGTTCTTTGCGAAAGCGGAGGTTCGCAACGTCTTCAATCACCTCTCCGTGATCAGCGGCAACACGACGGTGCTGACGAATCAGAATAGTGCGGCGTTGAAGGCTTTCAATCCATTCACGACGACTCCGGTCCAGTGCCCCACGGGCACACCGCTTTCGAGTCCTGACCCCACCGTAAAGACCTGCGCAAGCCTGGGCGCAAACTACCAGCTTAGCTCCACGTTTGGGCAGAGCAGCCTTACGCCCACGACCTTCTCGCAGAACGGCAACTACCAGCTCCCGCGCACGTACCTCTACTCGATCGGCGCGCGCTTCTAGTCACCGGTTCCCATCGGTTGTAACGAGAGCCCCGGCTTCGGCCGGGGCTCTTTTTGTCTCTCAATGCGGCAGGCCGAAGATGTAGTAGATGCCGCAAAGCGCCGCAAGAACGAGTGACCCGCCGCTGATCTCGCGCGGCTTGCCGGCCAGCAGCTTCATCAGCGGATAGAGCACCAGCCCGGCCGTCAGGCCGTTGGCGATGTTGTAGGTGAAGACCATCATGGCGACGGTGGCAAAGGCCGGGACCAGCTCCGTCAGATCGTCGAAGTCGATCTTGCGCACGACATCGAGCATCAGCGCGCCGACGGCGATGAGTGCCGGTCCGTACGCAAAGCGCAACTGCTGCAGCGGCTCGACGAGCGGGATGAAGAAGAGCGACAGCGCGAACAGAAGGCCGGTCGTGATGGCCGCCACACCCGTGCGCGCGCCTTCGCGTATGCCGACCGCCGACTCGATGTACGCGCCGCTGGTGGATGTGCCGAGGAGCCCGCTGATGCAGCAGGAGATGGCATCGACCGTCATCGGCTTCTCGATCTCGGGAAAGTCTCCCTTCGCGTCGAGCATCCCGCCGGCCGCGCCGACGCCGACGAGAGTGCCCAGGGTGTCGAGAAAGCTCATCAGAAACAGGGTGAGCAGAATCGGTAGAAACGACAGGCGCAGAACGCCGCGGATGTCGAGTTGCAGCGCGATCGGAGCGAGGCTGTAGTCGCCCGTAAACGGCAAGGCGAAAAACGCCCGCGGCGCGTGACCGAATCCGAGGAAGATCCCGGCGATGGCCGTGACGGCGATCCCGATGAGAATCGCCCCGCGCACACGCAGGCGCATCAACGCCATCATCACGATGAAACCGCCGATGGCCAGCAGCACCTGCGGGTTGTGCAGATTGCCGATCTTCACCGGCACTCCGGTCCCGCTCTCGACGATCCCGGTCTCCGTCAGTCCGATGAAGGCGAGAAAGAGGCCGATGCCGGCAGCGAAGCTGTACTTCAGGCTCTGCGAGATCGACTTCGCCAGCCAGCCGCGCAACCCGATGAGCGTGATGATGAGGAACAGAACGCCGCTGACGAAGACGGAGCCGAGCCGCTGCTGCCAGGTGATCCCGAGCGCCGTCAGGCCGTAGGCGATGAAGGCGTTCTCTCCCATGTACGGCGCTACCGCGATCGGCCGCTTCGCATAGAGGCCCATGAGGATCGAGCCGGCCGCCGCCACGACGATCGTGGCCACCGTGCTGGCCCCAACCGGAAGTCCCGCTGCTTTCAGAATGGCCGGATTGACGACGATGATGTAGGCCATGGCCACGAAGGTCGTCGCGCCGCCGAGGATGTCGTTTCGCATGGTTCGGAACTCTATCCTGGTGAAAGGTCATCCTGCGCGAAGACGCAGGATCTCCGGTGGCACCGGAGGAGTGTTACTCCAACTCGCGGCGACTGATCATCAATCCTGCTGGTATAACCGAAGATCCTGCGTCTTCGCGCAGGATGAGTTCTCTTACTCCGCCAGGACCCAGGCCAGCGCCGCGATCGCCGCCGTGTCCTGGGCCAATTCCTTCGGATCCACCTTGTCAAGCGTGTCGGCGTTGGTGTGGTGATAGTCGAAATAGTGCAGCGGTTCCGGGACAAGACCGAAGCCGGGCACGCCGGCTTCCGTCAACGGACCGATGTCCGCTCCGGCCTCCTCCGCCACCTCGAAGCGGTTCGACGACACCGCCGCCAGCGCCTTCGTACGCGCTTCCAACGCCACCAGCGCATCGCCCTTCAGCGTCGTCGTGAACCCGGTCGGCGCCGCGCCGCCGGCATCGGTCTCGATCGCGGCGATGTGCTTCTCCTTCCCATGATCCTTCGCATACTGCTGGCCGCCCCGGAGACCGTTCTCTTCATTCATGAACAGGACAGCACGGATCGTGCGGCGCGGGTGGAGGTTCATCTCCTTCAGCAGCCGCATCGTCTCCATCACCATGGCCACGCCCGATCCGTCGTCGATCGCGCCGGTGGCCAGGTCCCACGAATCGAGATGCGCGCCAATGAGCACGATCTCCTCCGGCTTCTCGCTGCCGCGGATCTCGGCGATGACGTTGGCGGATTCGACGTCCGGCAGCGTCTTCGGCGTCAGCAGCATATGCATCCGCACGCGTTTGCCGCGGGCCAGAAGGCGGTGCAACAGCATCGCGTCCTCCGCCGTCATGGCCGCGGCCGGGATCTTCGGCTGCTTCGGGTCGTAGCGCAGCGCGCCCGTGTGCGGCGTACGCAGCGACGCCGATCCGACCGAACGGATCACGATCGCCTTCGCTCCATACTCCGCGGCCCTGCTGGCCCCGGCCCCGCGGAAGGCCACGGCGATGCGGTAGGCCTCGAAGGCGCGGTGGGTGCGCACGAGATCCATGTCCATCGGGTTGTTGTAGAAAACGATCTTCCCGCGCAGCTTGGCCGTGCCCAGCGTTTTCAACTCATCGAACGAATCGACCTCGACGACGTCGGCCGTGATTCCCGAGAGCGGCGTGGCCACGCTGCCACCGATGGCCGTCAGCACGATGTTCTGATCCGCCGGCGACACCAGGCGCGCCTCTTCCCGGCCGCGAACCCAATGCGGCACGTTCACTGGCTCGTTCGACACAGGGATGCCCCACTCGCGGAACTGCTGCGTCGTCCACCGCACCGCCCGCGCCGCCCCTTTCGATCCCGTAAGCCGCGCGCCGATGTCGTCGGTGATATGGCTCAACGTTTCATACGCGCGCAGGCTCTGCAGCTCGCGCGCGATGATGGTGTCGGCGGTGGATTGGCCAAAGGCGGAACCCGCGGCGAGCAGCAGCAAGAACCCGGCAAGCGTTTTCATCGCCGCCTATTCTCTCCGAAAAGCATTCAACCACAGAGACACAGAGATCACAGAGAAAAACAGGGACGTTCTCTGTGATCTCTGTGATCTCTGGGGTAAGAAACCCTGGACCTCTACACCTCTTCCGTATCGATCTGTGCCCGCTGCAACGCCCCCGAGTAGTCGACGTAGATCGACTTCCACTCGCTGAAGACGTCGATGCCGGCGATGCCAGCTTCCCGGTGGCCGTTGCCGGTCTGCTTCGTGCCGCCGAAGGGCAGATGAACCTCGGCGCCGATCGTCGGGGCATTGACATAAAAAATCCCGGTGTACATGTCGCGCATGGCCACGAAGGCCTTGTTGATGTCGCGCGTGTAGATCGACGACGACAGGCCGTACTTCACGCCGTTGCCGATGTCGATGGCCTCCTCGAGCGAGCCGCAGCGCATCACCGCGGTAACCGGTCCGAAGATCTCCTCCTGCGCGATGCGCATGCCGGGAGTGACGTCCGCAAAGACGGTCGGCTGATGGAAGTGGCCTTTGCTGTAGCCACCGCCGGCCAGGGCAGCGCCGCCGGCGGTGACCGTCGCCCCTTCGTCCCTGCCGATCTTCACGTACTTGGCGATCGTGTCGATCTGCGCGGCGGAGATATTCGGCCCCATGTCGATCTGCGGATCGATGCCGTTGCCGACGCGCAGTGCCTTCGCCCGCGCCGAGAGCTTCTCCACGAATTCAGCATAGATTTTCTGATGGGCCACGATGCGCGACGCCGCCGTGCAGCGCTGGCCGGCTGTGCCGAACGCACCCCACAGCGCGCCGTCGACCGCCAGATCGACGTCGGCATCGTCCAACACGAGGATGACGTTCTTGCCGCCCATCTCGAGGTGGACATGCTTGAACTGCGGCGCGCAGGCGACGGAGATTTCGCGGCCGACGTCCGTCGAGCCGGTGAACGAGATCACCGAGACCTTCGGGTGTTTCAGCATCGGCTCACCAACCTCTTTGCCTCCGCCGGTGACGACGTTCCACACGCCCTTCGGCAATCCCGCCTCTTCGAACGCCTCGGCCAGCATGACCACCGAGAGCGGCGTCTGCGACGCCGGCTTGATGACCACCGTATTGCCGCAGATGAGCGCCGCCATCCCTTTCCACGCCGGAATAGCCATCGGAAAGTTCCACGGCGTGATCAGCCCGGCCACGCCCAGGGGCATGCGCACGGCCATATTGAACTTGTTCGGGAGCTCGGAAGGGGTGGTCACGCCATGCAGCCGGCGGCCCTCGCCGGCCATCAGGAAAGCCATGTCGATCGCTTCCTGCACATCGCCGCGCGTCTCCTGCAACACCTTCCCCATCTCGCGCGTCATCTCGCGGGCGATCGCCTCCTTATCCCGCTTGAGGATATTGCCAACCGCGTAGAGATAGTCAGCGCGGAGCGGCGCCGGCGTGAGCCGCCACGCATGAAAGGCGCGGTCCGCGGCGTCGACGGCCGCGTTCAGATCGTCCGCGTTCGACTCCTGAAACGTCCCGATGAGGTCATCGCCATCGGCCGGATTCCTGTTCTCGAACGTCTTGCCGCTCGATGACGCAACCCACTGGCCGTCGATGTAGTTTTTGTAGTCGCGCGTATCGCGCATAGGTTTCCTCCGGGGTGTTTGGTTTCTGGTTTGACGGGTTGTCGGTTGTCGGTTATCGATTGTCGAGTTGCCAAGTTGCTGAGTTGCTGAGTTGCTGAGTTGGAGGGTGTCAGGTTCGGCGATGTACGGGGAACCAGCAAGCCAGCCACTTGGCAACCGACAACCGATAACCGACAACTACTTCTTCGCCGTTGTCTCCGCAGCCGCGGCCGGTTTCGCCGATCCCATATCCACCGATCCACGGAACCGCGCGCCTTCGGCGACGACAATCTTCGGCGCCTTGATGTTCCCGTCGACGGTGGCGCTGGCCACGAGCTCGACGCGATCATCGGCCGAGACGTCGCCGGTGAGCTTCCCCTCCACCGTCACGCTCTTCGCATGCACGGTCGCTTCGATGCGTGCCTTCGTACCGAGGCGAAGCTCGCCGCTGAGGTTGATCTTGCCGCGCACAGTCCCCTCGATCAGGACCGGTTCCGAGCCAGTGACCGTCCCGTCGATGGTTACATTCGGACCGAAAAATGTGCCGCTGCGTGAGACCTGCGGCTCCGCGCCGCGGGCTTGTGGAGTCGTCTCTTTCGATGAAAAAAGCGCCATGGGGGCGGAAGCATAACGTAGGTCGGGCTCGATGCGGTTGCGCGGTCTCGGGGGGGTCATGGGTCACTTTCAGCCGAAACTGTAACATCGGCTACCGGCAACCCGCCGGAGGGACGGTGAGCCATTCGGCCCCGCTCCCAGATTGGCCCCTCTCTTCCTCCGTCTCCGAGGCCTGGACAGCCGCGCCCCTACCCCTACCAGCAACCGCCCCCGCTACCGAGAGACAACCGTTTCCATCATCGCCCGATGACAATCCCGCAGCGGGCGAGTAGGCTAACCAACTCCATGACAATCTGCATCGCTGCGATGAACCACGAAGCAATCGTGACGGTAAACGACATGATGCTCGCGAACGAGACCGGCGCGATTGACCAAGCCGACATCAAAACTACATGGCTTGTAGATGACGACAACCGAGGGACTTCGTGGTTCTGTCTCTATGCTGGCGATCCAACTGTGTACAAGATGCTCACGTGGCACATTCAATCTGCGATCGGTCATTCGCCTGCGGTTTCATTAGCAGACATGAAGGTGGCAGCCGAAAACGCCTACGATGCCATGTTTTGCCGACAAATTGAGCGCGAAGTTCTTGCCCGACAATACGGGATTGACTACGCTCAATTCGCAATCATGGGAAGTAAGAAATCTCCGGGTGCGCTTTTTGAAGCTATCAATAAAGAAATTCCAATCGCTAGAAAGCGAATCGAATCCGAAATGTTCTACGGAACGCAGGCAACCTCCTTGCTCATTGGTGGATTCGATCATCTTCGTGAGCCGCATATTTTCTCGACGGATGCACTTGGGCGCTGCACGATGAGCGACAATCCTGGTTACTACGCGATCGGCATTGGTGCTGAAGCGGCCCGCGCTTGGCTGCTGGCTATGGGTGATAAACATTTCCCTAAGCACAATACCGCCGAATACATAATTTACCATCTGGCCGAGGCGAAGTTCTTGGCGGAGAATTCGCCATATGTTGGGAAAACTACCTTTGTTAACGTTTGGCTTCCTGATCGCGAGGTATTGCCGTTGTTTATTTCAGCTTCAAACGAGGGGCGCTCACTTCAGTCTGTGCGGAGTGCTTGGCAGACGCGCGTGAGCGCCGCCGTCGATAACGAAGCCTTGCTCCAAATCAAAACAGAACTAAAGAGTCACATTCAAGTCTATAAAACAACCCGACCGCTTGGCGCAGCGCAAGACGCCGGCATCGCACTAGCTCGGTTCCACGCAATCGTGGCTGGCTTACAGGACTGCATGAAGGTTATTAACGCCACACCACAAGACCAATATTCGGATGAGATTTATGCAGAACTACGCCTGCATCGGTATATAGCGCAAAAGCGTGAGCCGGAATTGCTAAGTATGATTGGCGAATGGCAGTCCAGCGGCGTTAAACCGTCAGAGTTTGCATCGGCGGCTGGTGAATTTGAATTCGCCCTAGTGGCGTTGCGGAATAATCGTTATCAAACGATTCGCAAACCGAACGACGATGACGCTAAGCCACTACAGCCTGATCCGCCGCAAACAACATATCCCGAACCATCCAAACCGTCGTCGTGATCCCCGCCGCCATCGCAGGCGTCTTGCCCTTCAGTGTCGAATGCTTGCGGCAGAAGTTGTAATAGAAGAACGTCAACGCGAGCGCGGCGCGGTGGTACTCGATTCGCTTGCTGTAGGAGTTTGTTAAGCGGGTGAAGCGCCGGTTCAGCATCCGAACCGCGAGGTTGCTACGCTCCACGTAGGACGTTGACGCCAGCTTCATGTCCGGGTCACCCTGCACGCGCGCTTTCGCCACCCCGCGACATTCACCCGGCGAGTAGCGGACGTGCGCGGGTTTGTCAGTGGTGCCGGGAGTGGATGCGTACTCTTTGACCACAGTCGCATAATCGACGTTGCCAGCGAACGCCAGTTCTACCGCTTGCGGGTAGACCGCGTGTCCGTCCGTGGAGAGCTGAATACGGCCCGTCACGCGGTCTGCGATGTCCTGAATGAACGGGTCACCGGTTGCGGCTGACCGATCGCCGACGCGCCACGTAATCATCAGCTTGGAGGTTGCGTCAAGCGCCGTCCAAGTCCAGATGTCTCCCCAGCCGTAGCGGTCGCGGAACTCCTGCGGGAGGTCTTTCGGCACGGATTTCTCTTTCGAGAAGATGAAGGACCACACTTCGTCCGCTTCGACGCGGGTAGTTTCGAGACCGCGAATCCACTGGCGTTGAAACGCTTCGCAGCCCGCGCCGACCTCGCGAACGAGACGAAGGCCGGAGCCCTTCGCGATCCCGGCGATACGGCACGCGGCCCGGACTCCCATGCCTTCGACGATGCAACCGAGGAACGCAACCCGCTTCTCAACTGTCAGTCTGTTCATGTGTAACAATATATGCTTGCTTGATGCGATTGTCAAGCGGTAACCAGCAGAATCTACGTATCTTTAGTTAGAAGTTAATCGTAGCGACTGTCCACTGGCATCGGAATAAAGTGTCGATTTCTAGTTGCATCGTAGCGATGGCGGATATATATTCATCAATGGCAGCGGAGGCTAACCGCCTTTGGAGGCCGGGCCGTTTTACTACCCGCGCTGCGAGGACAGACTGGATGCCTTCCGCGACTCTGTCAGAGTGAGAGTTCAATCCTAGGCTTCTTGACCTCACTACATTATGATGCAGTTAAGTAAAAGCCCCCTGAAATTTGGGGGCTTTTTTTTCTGGCCTGGGAGGAAGCGATGCCGGATGACGATCAGGCCTCTAAGATTCGCGATGCACTCTTAGAGCAACTGCAACTCCAACCCAAGGTTGGAAGCCAACTGGGCTTTGCTCTGCACCAGAAATGGCCTGAGCTCAACATGAGATCTCAATATGGCGGCTTGCGGCGCTTCGTTCATGAGTTTTGTGCTGGGAGTATTGAATGGCGCGGAAAGAGCGGCTTAGATGACATCTTCGGCATTCCCGGCCAAGAACCGGAAGCTGCCACTAGGCAGTCCCATACGCCACTCGATCCGACCTACTTTCGAGCGTGGCATGCTTTCACTCGACCCGACTATCACGACGTTGCAGCAATAAACATCACTGGCGATCTAATAGTTGTCGATAGCAAATCCGCGGTTCCCGATGGCTACAAACGAGTAGATGGACTCACTGATGAGAACTACCGCGAGATGGCGAGAGATTTCGCTAAAAATCAGGATGCCTCCGTTGCTTCAAAACTCGAAGCCATAATCGCTAAGCCAAAATTTTGGCGAGATTGGCTCAGCGCTCTAGACGGTCTGGCTCTCGCGCCAAGCTGGAGAAGATTGCGGTTGCAGCGGCTTGAACAGATCGTTAAAACCAAACTGTTGGCTGCTGGTGTTCAGGCAGGAGAGGCGAACTTAATTTGGTTGCGACTCCGAGCGGCTCGCAAACCTGAAACCTCCGAATCAAAAGCGATTAGAGAACTACCAATGGCCCCGTACCAGATATCTCATCTTCGCGATATCGCCCACCTAACCATCGATCGACTTAGCGACACGGAGCTGAGGGAGATCAGGTTCCCACTGGGAGCGATGGCCGACGCTGTCACCAAATTTACGAGCCATTAAGTGTCTTGCGCTGGAATAGTTATCGCTTGCGGTGAGCCTGACCGTGGCAGGGTTGGGGACGTCATTCGCAAACTATCATGGGATGGCGACGGCGAAGATTACGCCGTGCATATCGCTGCTATCCCGGTTTCTCACATGCGAGACGGCAGCTATGTTGCCGGACAACTAAGGGAGGCAGTCGAAGTAATACGACGCCGAAGTAACATTCCGCTCAGGGAGAAGTTCCATATAGTGGCTTTGCGTGGACTAAGCGTGGGTGATATCGGACGTGGGGATATCATAGTGGAGTCAGAACGCCCAGGTCTCGCAAAGCTTAAGCGCATCCTCGACGATAAGCTTGATATGTTCGGGCTGGATTGGCGATCTCGCGTAGAGAATCTACTCCGTTTTTCTTGGTCTCACGGTGGTGGTATCTCTCGGGCCGATATCGATGCTTGGCTTAAACAGTTCAGCGACCTCGGTAGCCATGGATGGATCGGTGAGCGACTACTACGGGCGCTCAATTTTTGGCCGGCCCCAAGACTTCTTCAGGCATTAGATCTTACGGTAGCGTCGATTGCAGGCTTTGGGCATATTTGCGTGAATACCCAAACAATAGGGAAGAGCGCTGGCGTCGTTAGTAATCAAGTGCAAAAACATCTTGAGACGTTAGGTGCGCATGTTAAGACAGTAGATGATCTTTGGAATGTTCTGGAGAAGGATAATAAATCTGTCTTATACATTGAGGATTGTCTTCTCAGCGGAACAGAGACATGTAGTTTGCTGCGCGGTCTCCTGAATGAGACTACCGAAGGAAGGAGACCGAAGGTCTCTGCACTAGCAGACCCAGAGCGATTGCGCTCGCGCCGCATCGAGATGCGTTTCGGCGTAATCGCGAATCTGGGCAGGGTAGTTGTAGAAGAATTCGTTAGCAGAAGACGGTTAGCAAATATTTCCGTAGCTCAATGTGGCATGAAGCTCGCGACGCTGACCGAAGATGGCGTTCTAGCGGTGCGTAACGGTGAATTCATCGATGAAACCAAGTGTATGCGTGACCCAGCAAAGCACGTTCGTCCGATGGTATTCTCAGACTTGGCGCTATGGGATCACGCCGACCGACTCTTGCGCGCCAAACAGTTCTGCCAAACTCTAGGGACACAACTCTGGCAGGGTTATGTGGATAGTAAGGGATGGAGATGGGATAAGCGCAGAGTCGAACAGTGCGGTTTAGGAATGAACGGACAAGGCTTAGCTTTAGCGTTTGCGCATTCTGTCCCGAAGAGCAGTCTTCCTCTCTTTTGGTATGGCGGCAAGGTCAAGCTCGGCTCGGTTAGGCTGACGTGGCGGCCCTTGTTTCCCAACGCGACGTGAGCATTCAACACTGGCCGGTTTGCTGCCTACCGGAACGGTATCAGCAACTCCTCGCCGTGATCCCGAACGCCTTCGCCGACTCCGCTACGCCCACGGCTTGAACAGCTCACCCGGCGCGACCCTGAGCGTGTCCGACAGCTTGAGGATGTTCACGAGACACGGGTTCCTCGCGCCGCGCTCCACGTCGGAGATGTAGGTCCGCCCCAGGCCGGTGAGATCGGCGAGACGCTGCTGAGACATCTCGCGCTCCTCGCGCAGTTCCCGGAGTCGCGCGCCGAAAACCTTCGCCGCGTTCGCCCGGTTTTTGTATGAGCGCCGTTCCACACCCGAGAGTTTGAAGCCGGAAGGGTGCTTGACTTGCCGCTTATGAGAGACATAGCCTATGAGTGACATCAGAAAGTTGCAGGAGGGTTCATGGCACTCATTCGCAGGGGAGACGCGTACAGCCGCATCACCGTCACCCTTCCTACGTTCATCGTCATCACCCTGCGGCATCTGGTGAAGGATGCGAACGAGAAGCACCCCGAGTGGAAAGAAAAATGGTGTGTCTCCGCGCTCCTCGAAAGATGGCTCTCCGACACCATCACAAAAAACGAACTTGGAAACGTCGCCGTGAACGCGCCCGGTTTCGAGCGCGCGGCGAAGGTGTGGATGCGATGGGAAGCGCAGCAACGCGCCCTCCGTAATCGTCCCGCCGTACAAGCGAAACGGTGACGCATGACCCGGCTCGAAAGGTACATCAAGAGATGGGGCGTGATGCCGTCCCGATTCGCGAGACGGGCAAAGGTGAGCCGTACACACCTCCAGCGACTCCGTAACGGCACGATGGACCCGACGCGGCGTGTCATGGTTGCGCTCGCGGAAGCGGCGAGTGCGATGCAATTCAAAACCGTCTACGTGGTAGAGCTGTTCAAACTCTCGCGTGCCGACGAAGCGCTTTACAAAGCACTGATCCGGAAGCTGCCGAAATGAAACAGCGCGCCATCGAAGTCCGCAATCCGCCCTCGTTCGTAGTCGTGACAAGCCCAGACGGAAAGCGCTGGCTGAATGCTCACCGCATCCTCAGCATGCGCGAGGACAAGCAGGGAACGTGGGTGGAGATGGACAACGGCGAAGCGTTTCACGTAGCGGAGAGGGCAGCCGTGATCGCGGAGTCCGTCCAGCGACCCACGGTTACCGTCGCTATCGATCCGCCGGACGGCGAACCAACCGAGAGACAGGCGCGCCGCTGATGTTCGACTGGCGCGACTGGCGAAAACGTCTTGTGCTCGCGATCGACATCACGCGGCGCACGCAGGCATCCGTAGCCGAGGAAGCGCGCGTAAACCCTGAAACCCTGAGCCGGATCATTCACGGCATCCACGCGCAACCGGGATTTGAAACCGTCGTCAAGATCGTCTACGCAACACATGAGAGTGTCGGATGGCTACTCGGCGAACAGCGTGCGCCGCTGTCATCTGAAGACATGGCGAGGATGCGCGAGATTGCGGACTACATGGGGACGGCGTTTCCGCCGTTGGGCCGGAACGCGCCGTGGGGAAGTCCGCGTCCTATAACCCTACCATCCCGCCCGATGACTCCGACAGAGATCATGCTCGCCAGCCTGGAATCAGTCACCGCAGAGACGGTAACGATGCTGGCCGTACTTGATGGCGTGGAGTCCACACGCGAGCGGCGGGAAGCAAGGCGGCGCATTCTCGATATCCGAGGGCATGCGCAGGAACTGCTCAATTGGCTGGCGACTGGCGGGCTGCCGGAGTAACCGTGGTTACTTCTTCCACCGGCTCGCCGCAGCCTTCGCCGCGATCTGTGTCCGCCGCTCCGGTGTCATCTTCGCGGCGCGGGCGGCACCCCCGGCGGCGGCGCGGGCAGCGAGTACCCGGTTCGGCATCTTCTCGCCGGTTACCCTTTCGAGGATGGAACGAGCTGAGGAGAGGGATTCGTCGGCCATCTCTTCGGGGAGTTGCTCTCGGGGCGGTTTGCTCACGGGGAGGAGTTTACCATCCCACCATGTCCCGCCTTGTCCCGCGATGTTACAACCTACGGTTCAAACTGACCCATGACCCTCGGGGGTTGCGCGGTCTCGCGGTGTTCGGTTGCCGGATTGCCGGTTGCTCGGTTGGTGAGTTGCTGAGTTGCTGAGTTGCTTGGGGTGTGGGTTCACACCGAAGCACCTTAGCAACCCAGCAACCTAGCAACCGCACACCCCGAGACCGCGCAACCGCGAGACCGCGAGACCGCGAATCCGTCACGAATCGGTTTCGCCCGCCGGCGACACGTGCGCCGCGCGAAGCGCTGCATTACACTTCGCCGCGCCATTCAACGCCCGATGCATCGGGTCGTAAGGTGCCCGGAGGGAGTCCTGAGCGTGAGACGTTTTGCAGCGATACTGACGATTGCTGCCCTTGCAGCGTGCAAAGGCAGCGGCAACAAGAACGAACAATACCGGACGGAGAAAGTCGAAAAGGGAACCGTCACCATGACGGTGACCGCGACCGGAACACTTTCCGCCGTGACCACCGTACAAGTCGGCAGCCAGGTATCGGGCGTCATCGCGCGCCTCTACGTCGACTACAACAGCCGGGTCAAGAATGGCCAACTCCTGGCCGAGCTCGATCCGACACCGTTCCAGCAGCAGGTCGAACAGCGTCAGGCCGACCTCACCAAGTCGCGCGTCGACGCCGCCAATGCCAAGATCACCTACGAACGCTCATCGCGTCTGGTGAAGGCAGGCCTGTCGCCGCAGTCGGACCTCGACGCTGCGAAGGCCGCGTATGACGGGGCCAGTGCGATAGTCCAGCAATCGACGGCCGCTCTGGCCCAGGCGCTGACCAGCCTGAAATACGCGAAGATCATCTCGCCCATCGACGGCACCGTCGTCGACCGGCAATACGACGTCGGCCAGACCGTGGCCGCATCGTTTCAGGCCCCGACGCTCTTCTCGATCGCCCAGGATCTGACCAAGATGCAGGTGCAGGCTGACGTCGACCAGTCCGACATCGGCCGCATCGCCGTCGGACAGACCGCCCGCTTCACCGTCGACTCCTATCCCGATCAGGAGTTCCGCGGCCGCATCTCGCAGATCCGGCTCAATGCCACCGTGAGCCAGAACGTCGTTACCTATCCGGTCATCATCGAAGTCGCGAATCCTGATGAGAGGCTGCGTCCGAAGATGACCGCCAACGTCACCATCGACGTCGCCAGCGTGCGTGACGTGCTTCGCATCGCCAATGCCGCGCTTCGATTCAAGCCCGACACCGCCGTGCCGGGAGCGAAGCCGGCTACAAGCTCCGCCGGCCGCAACGCGCAGTCGACCCAGACCACGGAGACCACCGAAACGACACAGACCGTCCAGACCCAGACCGCCACGAGCTCAGGCGGTCCAACTCCCGAAGAGCGCGCACGTCGGGGCGACCGGATGCAGAGCGGGCAGACCTCGACGGCGGCCGGCGGCCCGACTCCCGAAGAGCGCGCGCGTTGGCGCAACCGGACGCAGAACGGGCAGACCTCGACAGCGGCCGGCGGCCCGACTCCCGAAGAACGCGCCGCACGCTGGGGCAACCGCGCCTCCGGCATGGGCGGCGCCGCCGGCGCGCTCGGAGGAGTACCAGCCACCCGCAAACGCCCGCAGACGGTCTACATCCTCGGTGCCGACAACAAGCTCAAAGCAGTCGAGATCCGCATCGGCATCACCGACGGCCACTACACACAGGTCCTCTCCGGCGATCTGAAGGAAGGCGACAATATCGTCGTCGGCCTGGCTACATCCAAAGTCGACTCGAATCCTCCGCCGGGCGCCAGCAACCCGATGGGCGGCGCACGTCCTCCGGGCGGCGGCAGAGGTGGACGGTAGTGGTTCATGAGCCGAACGACCCGAAGAAGGTCATCGAGATACACGGCCTGACGAAGGTCTACGAGATGGGTGAGGTCGAGGTCCGCGCACTCGCGGGCGTCGACCTCCTCGTCGATGAGGGCGAGTTCCTGGCCGTCATGGGGCCCTCGGGCTCCGGCAAATCGACGCTGATGAACATCCTCGGCTGCCTCGACCGCCCTACGGACGGGACATACCATCTCGACGGCATCGATGTCTCCACACTCAATCGCGACGAGCGCGCGGTCATCCGCAACGCCAAGATCGGGTTCGTCTTCCAGAGCTTCAACCTGCTGTCGCGCACCTCCGCGGCCGAGAACGTCGAGCTCCCGCTCATCTATGGCGACCTGGGCTGGTCGCGCGCGGACCGCCGCAAAGCGGCGATGGATGCGCTTTTTCAGGTCGGCCTCAAAGGACGCGAGCACAGCCACTCCTCGCAACTCTCCGGCGGACAGCAGCAGCGCGTGGCCATCGCACGCGCCCTCGTCACCAACCCGGCCATGCTTCTGGCGGACGAGCCGACAGGAAACCTCGACTCGCGCACATCCGAAGAGATCATGGGCATCTTCCAGTCGCTGAATGACAAGGGCAAGACCGTCGTCCTGATCACGCACGAGCCGGACATCGCCCAGCACGCCAAGCGCGTCGTCACCGTGCGCGACGGCGTCATCCAGAGCGACGAGAAAATCCAGCAACACCGCGTCGGCGTCCGCGACGACGTTAGCGGCATTGGTCCGCCCGTCCCCGCAATCGCCGCGGAGGCAACCCCATGAAAAGCTCCGTCATGCGCATCAGCAACATCACGATGGTCGGTCTGCGGGCCATCGCGCGCAATAAGATGCGCTCCTTCCTCACCGCCCTCGGCATCATCATCGGCGTCGGCTGCGTCATCGCCGTCGTCGCCATCGGCAACGGCGCCGCGAAGTCGGTCGAAAACACCATCAACTCCCTCGGCACGAACTACATCATGCTCTTCCCCGGAGCGGCGACATCGAGCGGCGCCCGCATGTTCACCGGCAACTCCACCCTCACCGCCGACGACGCCGAGGCCATCAAGACGGAGTGCCCCGCCGTCGCCTACGTCGCACCGACCGTACGGGCCGCCGCCCAGATCGTAGCGGGAGAGCTCAACTGGGGAACCTCCGTTCAGGGCGTGAGCGTCGACTATCCGCTCATCCGCTCCTGGAACGTGTCGCAGGGAACCTTCTTCAGCGATCAGGACGTGAAGAGCGCCTCGAAGGTCTGCGTGCTCGGCACCACCGTGGCCGAGAATCTCTTTCCGGACGGCGAGGCCGTCAACCAGATCGTCCGCATCAAGAACGTCCCCTTCAAAGTCCTTGGCGTCCTCGAGAAAAAGGGCGGCAATATGATGGGCCAGGATCAGGATGACACCGTCATCGCCCCCTACACCACCGTCATGAAGCGCCTCTCCGGCAAGACCAAGATCGACATGATCCAGCTCTCCGCCGTTTCCGCCGACCAGGTGCAGCAGGCGCAGAACGAAATCGACGCCGTCCTTCGCCAGCGCCATCGCATCCCTCCCAACGGCGACGCCGATTTCCAGATGCGCTCGCAGGAAGAGATCGCCCAGGCATCGGGGGCGCAAACCGCGATCCTGCGGGTGCTGTTGCTGGTCATCGCCGGCATCTCTCTGCTCGTCGGCGGCATCGGCATCATGAACATCATGCTGGTGTCGGTCACCGAGCGGACGCGAGAGATCGGCATCCGCATGGCCATCGGCGCGAAGGGACGGCACGTATTGCTGCAGTTCCTGTTCGAGGCGGTCACGCTGGCCATCGTCGGAGGAGCTCTCGGCATCGCCCTCGGTATCGGCGCCTCGATCGGCGTGAAGCGCTTCCTGCAATGGCCGATCGTAGTCACAACCGCCTCGGTCGCGCTCTCGTTCGGCGTCGCGGCCTTCGTCGGGATCTTCTTCGGCTATTACCCTGCCCGCAAAGCGGCCAAGCTCGATCCGATCGACGCACTTCGCTACGAGTAGCAAACCCGGACGTTCATCGTCCGTATCATCACTCGTCCAATCGGGGTGCGCACCCGTTGCGCCAGGAGAATTCATGAGCCCTCGTCATTTCGTGACCCTCGTTCTGGCCGCGCTGCTCTCGCTGGCCGGAGTCACCGCATCCGCGCAGCAGACGACAACTGCCGAGCCGGCGCTGGGCGTGCCGGCAGCCGCACAACCTTCGCCGCAGTTCAACGCCGATGCAGCCACCGAAGCGTATCTGGCGTTGATCCCGCCGGCAGCGAAGGCGAGGTCGGATGCCTACTTCGAGGGAGGCTACTGGCTGATCCTCTGGGACTTTCTGTGCGGCGCCGCGATCTCCTTCATCCTTCTGCAGCTCCGCTGGTCCGCGGGAATGCGCAATTGGGCGGAGAAACTGACCAGATTCAAGCCGCTGCAGACATTCCTCTACTTCCTGCAGTACCTCATCCTCACGACCATCCTTGGATTTCCGCTGGCGGTCTATGAGGGCTACTTCCGCGAGCACAAGTACGGACTGGCCACGCAGACATTCGGGCCCTGGATGGGAGATCAGGTCAAAGATCTGCTCATCAGCGTTGTATTGGGCGGGATACTCACCGTGCTGCTGTTTGGCATCGCCCGCCGCCTGCCGCGGACATGGCATATCTGGGGCGCGGTGGTCACGTTTCTGTTCCTGATCTTCACCGTGCTGATCGCGCCCGTCTACCTCGTTCCGATCTTCAACAAGGTCTCTGTCTTGAACGATCCAAAGGTGACCACGCCGATCCTCTCCCTGGCGCGCGCGAACGGAATTCCGGTACACGACATCTACCAGATCGACGCCTCGCGCCAGACCACGCGCATGAGCGCCAACGTCAGCGGTTTCGGGAACACGATGCGCATCACCCTCAACGACAACCTGCTGCGGCGCGGATCATCCGAGGAGATTCAGGCGGTCATGGGCCACGAGATGGGGCACTACGTGCTCAATCACGTCTACAAATCGATGTACTTCTTTCTCATCGTGATCGTCGCCGGCTTCGCCTTGTTGCGCTGGTCGCTCGACTGGTCACTGGCTCGATGGGGCGAGCGCTGGCAAATCCGAGGTGTTGGCGACACAGCCGTGTTGCCGCTGTTCATCCTGCTGGTAAGCATCTTCTCCTTCATCCTCACGCCGATCGCCAACACGGAGACCCGCACCCAGGAGAAAGAAGCCGACATGTACGGCCTCAATGCCAGCAGGCAGCCGGATGGCTTCGCACAAGCGGCCATCCACCTCGCCGAATACCGCAAGATGTCGCCCGGGCCGATCGAGGAGTGGATCTTCTTCGATCACCCCAGCGGCCGCAACCGGATCAAGTCAGCGATGCAATGGAAGGCCGAGAACCTGAAGCTGGTCACGAAATAGCGTAGCGCCGCGTTGTCGGTTATCGGTTGTCAGTCGGTCGAACACCAGGGCCTTTCTCCCTCAACCGACAACCGACAACGCGCGAAGCACCGTCAGTTCGGTTGCGCCTCATCGCCGGCATCGACCACCTCGACATTCGTGTCGCGCTCGCTCGCCGTCGCCTCCGGCATCCGCGTCAGCGCCACTTCGCGGACCATAGCCACGAGCTGAGGAACGTCGAACGGCTTCCGGACGATGCCATGGACGAGGTTGGGGGCCACGTGGCGGACCATGGCGTCATCGAAAGCGGTCATCACGAAGATGACCGTACGTGATTCCGGAGCCATTTCATGGAAGGCCTGCAGGAACTCGACGCCATTCACGGCCGGCATCATCAAATCGAGCAGGATCACCGCGTACTCGGCCGCGCGCACGAGCTCGAGCGCCTCGGCACCGTTGACGGCCGCGTGCACCTCGAACGGCTCACGGCGCAACGCCGCAACCAGCAGGGCGCGGATGGCGTCGTCATCCTCCACCACCAGGACCTTCGGGCACAGGACCATATTGGTCGATTGCGGCATGCGGATTTGAAGCCAGCTCTCACAGAGCCTGCCGGTAGGCGCAATAACTGTGCTCGTTTTTTGCAATAAGCGCAACCGGGAGAGGTGACCGAATGAAACAGCTATGCGAGGAGATCCGCGTCTATGAAGGGATGGCTGAACGCACCGGCGAACTACTGGAGCTTCGCGGACTGAAGGCGCACACGAACGGCTGCAGCAGCATGCGCGACCTGGTCCGCAAGTACCGAATCTTCGGCGACGGTCACTTCTATCTCCCCAAGGGCAACTGGCCCACAGGCGAGCGCACCGTTTCGCTCGACAACGTGAAGTGGATCGGGCTCGACCGTACCTTCCAGGCCCGCCAGCGTTTCGCCCCCTCGCGAATGGACCACAAGCCGTAGTGCCGTTCGCCAGTTGCCGCTGAGTCCGCATCATCATTCCAGGCCCCGCAGTTGCACTGTCTTTACTCACGGTGGCTTCCATGCAGGGAGGAGCCACGGAGGAAAGACCGATGAAAAAGATCTCACTCGTATTGCTGCTTCTTCTGGCGCTCCTGCCGATGGAAGCGAAAGCGTTCAATACATACGACAGCAGCGACGTGCTCTCCTACGTGGCGATGCCGCTTGCTGTGTCCGCGGTATGTGACGTCCGAGGAGTACAAACGGATCGGGTGGGAGAGCTGGTCAGCTACATGGATCAGGCGAACGTCCCCCCGGCGGACTTCATCGACGTTTTCCGCTATGTTCCGGTAGCGCTTGTATTACGCACGGACAACCGGCCGGACTTCGTGGAATGGGTCCATGGACAAGTCGACCGCGGCGTCGTCGGCCAGGCTCTCGTTACGTCGATGGAATCGCGGCTGCGAACCTTTGACAACTACGTACCGGCCGCCAGTTACCGCATGCGCCGGCACTTTGAACGGGAGCCCTATGCGTATGCCTACGAGGATGACTATGTTCCGGTCGAGATCCGAAGACACTGCGACCGCTTGATCCTCGACCCGCTCACGCTGGTGGAGATGCCGTTGGCCGTCGCGGATGTCTACGATCTCGGCGTACCCTACGACCGCGTGAATGGTCTTGTCGTCGAGTTGAACCTGGGCGACGTCGCGCCGCTGCAATTTGTCGAATTGATGCGCTACGCCCCTGCGGCGCTGGTCATCAATGGCGACTACTACGGGCAGCCTGACTTCGTCCAATACGTGCGCAGGCAGCGCGCCGACGGTCTCACCGGCTACCTGCTCGTGCAGAACGTCGGCCGGCAATTGCAGGTTTACGGCGTCGCGCCACAGATCGATTATGGCCCGCCGTTGTACGGGAACCAGACGTATTACGCTCCGCAGACCGTCCAGTACTACGTTCCGCCTCTCAACGCCGCCTATGTCCCGCCGCTCGTCCAGTCGCGTGTAGCAACGAACTTCGCGGCCGCGCGCACGACGTTCAATCAACCGGCTCCCGCGATGGTGGCCCCGTCTCAGGTGCAACGTCTGCTCGCCTCTCCGGATCGCGGAGCGGTCGTTGCCAACCCCGGCCAGGCACGCCGCGAGCTCGCGCGCGCGAACAGGGCCGAGCGCGAAGCTCCGATCGCCGCGGTACCGGCACCGTTTGCCGGCTCATTCGCTGGGCCCGGAAGAATCGAGGATCACGGCCACCGAGGGATTGCCGGCCAGCAACCGGTCATCTCCGCTCCGGTCGTCGAAAGTGCAAACCACGGAAATGGCCGGGGACACGGAAGGCAATCCACACCAGTGCTGACGCCGATGATCTCGTCCGCACCAGCCTCAATGAATCAGGGGCATGAGCATGGACAGGGACGAGACCACGCCGCTGTCGCAGCCGCGCCGCCGTTTGTCGCGGCCCCCCAGGCGCCTCACCAGGAACGCGGGCGAGGTCATGCCGCGGCTCCGTCGTTCGTCGCGGCACCCGCCGCGACACCGGCGCCGCTTGAACATGGCCACGGACGTGATCACGGCGGCCAGCAAACGGTTGCCGTAGCGCCTGCAACAGCCCCGGCGCCCGTACCGCAGCCCGTCATGAGAGAAGAACACGGCCACGGTCACGGCCAGCCAGCCGTCGTGGCCGCACCGGCACAACCGACCGCCACCGCGGTACCACAAGGGCAGCCACCCGCCGGACCTCCCGGCCACGAGAAGAAGAAAGAAAAGGGGAAGGACCAATGAAAACGCTACTCACATCCTCGGCCATCGTGATGCTCGTCCTCGCGGCGGGTTGCAGGAACAACCCTTCATCGACGGCGGCGTCCTCCGGGAGTGACACCACAACGACCTCCGCGCAGTCATCAGCGACGGCCGCATCGCTCTCGCCCGAGCAGCTCGGCGCCCTCGGCGCCCAAATCAAGAAGCAGCCGAACGACGCCGACAAGATCCTCGCCGATCATGGCCTCAACGAACAGCAGTTCGCCGCCGCCATTCGAAGGGTGAGCGAGAATCCCGACGACGCCAAACGGTACGCGGCCGCATACAAGAGCGCTAGCTGAGACCGCATCGGTTCAGCGTCTGTTCACTCCTGGGCTTCGCTGGCGCTGAGCCACTTCACGCCGGTCAAGCTCCGCTTCCATCTCGCCTGCCATTTGAGCGATGTGCGGCGGATAAATCGCGGTACGCCACGACGCTGACCGCCACTGAGGGTTCCGAAGCCGGACAGCCTGCCACTCGGTCAACGCCGGGCCGGCTTTCTTCTGCTCCCAGGCATCGATGGCCATGCCCGCATCGGCAGAGTTCTTCAGGATGGAATCGGGAGTCGATGCCACCTTCTCGAATTTCGCTTGCGCATCCTTGCCCTCCTCGAGGTCGACCCAGGCGAGCTCGTTCCGAATCTCATCATCGGCCGGGCGGATAGCGGAGGCCTGCTCGAGAATCGTGCGCGCGTCCTTGATACGCCGGGCGCGGAAGGCCCACCATCCGAGCCTGGTAAGGAGCTCTGGGGCGACCGTCCCCTGTGCCGCTCCCTGTTGCACGGACTGCGATCGCGCATCCGCCCCGGTCAGAACGGACAGCCCTGCCAACTCGGCGTCAATCGCGGATTGCGACAGTTTCGTGAGGTGTTTGCTCGCAACGAGAGATTGCAACTCCGTGGCGGCGCTTACAGGACGCGCGCTCCCCAACGCATCGGCGAATGCGCGAAGGAACGCGGGATCGGACGTCTCGTCGTTCAGCATTTGCTGATATGCGGCGGCGGCTTCCGTGAACCTGGCCTGGGCAAACTCCGCATCGCCAAGCGTCTGCAGTGCCTCCGCGTTGCCCGCCTTCAGCGCAAGGCTCAGCGTGGCCATGGCGGCCGCCTCGGCGAACCGCTGCGCGCCCAGATGTCCCTTCGCCTGCTGCGACGCCTGCTCACTCGCTTCGTCCGCCGCGTCGGGATAGAGGCGGCGTAGCGTTTGTGCCGTGATCGACGCCCCCGCGGCATCCCCCTTCCCTGCCTGGGCCAGCTCCAGGAAGCGAAGCAGGGCAGCCTCGTTCGGCTGCAGTTCGAGCAGGCTCCGCGTCAGGGCGATCGCGCCGTCGTAATTCTGCTGTTCCAGAAAATGCCCAGCCCGTGACTCCGCCCACTTTGCAATCTCCGCGGCCTGGGCAGGATCTTGTGTCAGCAACGCACGGTATGCCGCCTGACCGGCGGGCTGATCGCCGCTGCCGAATTTCGCATCTGCCAGCGCCTCCAAGGCCGCGGGGTGGTCCGGCTTCATCTGCAGCGCGCGCGCCGCCAGAGCGGCCGCTTCGGCGAACTTCTCATCACGGACCGACTCGAGGCTCTTCCAGGCCAGGAAGATGTAGCCAATCTTCATCGCCTGTTCCGGCCGATCGAGTACCGGCTCCGTTGCTGCCATCGCCCTGATCTGCGCAATGCGCTCCGAGGGCGCGGGATGAGAGCGGAAATAGCCTGAGAGGATATCGGCAGCCACGCCTGACATCTCTTCCTGTGGCGAGCCGGGAGCACGGGTGTAGTTCGACAGGCGCTCGAGCGTCTCGAACAGCCGGATAGCTCCATGTGCCGAATAGCCGCGCCGCGCCGCAAGGCGCACTCCCTCCCGATCGGCTTCAAGCTCCTGTTCCTTGCTGTAGCCGGCCTGAAAGATCTCGATGGGAATGCTGATTACTTGCGCCAATGGAATTTTGCGCAGTGCTGCCTCGACCTGGAGCCGTTCCGCACAATGAAAATGATCGATGTGCTCGATCTCATGACCCAGTACATCGGCAAGTTCATCGTCCGTCTCCATACGCTCGATCAGGCCGGCGCCGATGAAGACGTGCCCTCCCGGCAAGGCGAAGGCATTGAGGAAATCCCGGTTGGGGATGTAGTGAAACCGGTAGGGAAGTTTTCGCCGCGCGAACGGCGCGATGCGTCCGCCGATCTGCTGCACATACGCTTCGATTGTGACGTCATCCGCGCTCATCTTTTCGTGTGCCGGGAGCATTGCTTCCGCGAGAGCGTTTCCCGCATGGATCTCATCGGCATCGGATACCCGAGTGAACTTTGCCGGCATGCGGCTCAGCTCACGCTCGGAATCGGCGACCATGGACAGGATGGCCTGGCCGCTGGCGGCCGCCTCGACGGGCTTCCGTTGCGCGACGACCAGGGCCGCACCGAGAAGCACAAAGGTAGCGATGAAATACCAGCGATGTCTCATAAGAACTGCCGGATGATGTCGCGTTTGTGTGTGTACAGGAACGACACGCCGATCAATGCCAGCCCCATCACAATGCCCGTCAGAGCCTTGGCCCGGATGCTCAGCGACCAGAAGTCCAGCATGAGTACTTTCCCCGCACACAAGAGCAGAAGAGCCAGCCCGGACAGACGATAGCTTCGCTCCTTGACCCAGAGAGCGAACAGGAAGACCACTACGGCTTCGATCCCCCACGCCACCGTGATCATGTCGCGGCGCATCTCGGTCGCCAGAAGCGCGGTGATGAGCACGAGCGGCACAAGGAAGAGGATCTGCTCCGGCCGCTCGTCGATCCGGATCAGAATCCTGCGCAATCCCGTTCCCGCCGTTTCCGCCGGGACCCGTTTCAGCCGGAACGCGAATGGCAGCGAAGCAAGCAGCAACGCCGCCGCCCCTCCCGCGAACATCCACGGATCAGCCTTGCCCGGCCACGGGAAATAGCTTCGCTCATAAAGATCGTGCAGGATGGCGCGGCCCAGGGTGGCCAGACTCACCGCGATACCGATGTGCAGGAAGACGCGGCGGTCCGCGATCCATGCCAGCGCCACGAACCCTAACGCCAGCGCCGCCCATGCCGTCGCCACGGCGTCGGTCGGGACCTCGAAACGGAGAAGCCCCATGAAGCACAGCGCTCCCAGACACGCGCAAACAGACGGCAATCGGGCCCGCCGTTCCCACTCGTGTCCTTCGCCTGCCGTATACAACCGTTCGTGCACATACAGAAGGGCCAGCGCGATCGGCAGAATCGTGTAGAGCCGCGGCCCGATCGCTGCTCCCGCCTGCTCCGCGTTGAGGTTGACGACAAACACCCGGACAAATCCAGCGGCCAGAGCGACATAGGCCTGCCAGCGCAGATTTCGTGATCGGCGTGCTTCCCCTGTCTCCAGAAGCAGCAACCCGAGCATCGTCCACGCGATGGCCACGCTGGCCGGCCGCAGCTCGTACCAGAGCAGCAACGACGCCAGCGCCGAGGCGGTCCACGTGACCGCAACCGGCAAATGGGTCGTGAATCGAAGCGTATTACCGCGATTCCATCGGGACAATAGATAGAGCATGCCCACGATCGCGGAACCAGTAAGGAGCCGGTACGTGACGCCGAACGGTACCTGCGCGATCACGCTGTTCGACGGCAGGTTGACCGCCAGCGTCCGGACGACGGCCAGGACGGCCACGATGTTTGCCTGCACGGTCAGGTCGGGCAGGGCGAAGCGCCATGCAATGAGCGCCAGCAGAACCGCGAACGTGATCCAGGCAAGGGCGGCTCCGGGACCGGAGAAGAGGATCCAGCCACCGGCGATGCCTGTCGCACAGGCCGCATAACTGAGCCATTGCCCGGCGCGGCGGTCGATGGCATCGCCGAACAATGCCGGCCACCGGAGCGGCATCCAGCAGGAGTCGGCGTAAAGGATCAGCGTCGCCGCCGCGAAGATCGTTCCGAGCGTCCAATGGTGAACAGGATCCCCACTACCGAGGTGATCACCGAGGACGCGCGCGCCGTGGACTCCCAGCAGATAAATCGCCGTGACAAAAGCGGTCAGCACTCCCAGACGGCGAAAGAGCCGTTCCCGGGTGAACACACCGACAAAGAAGAGCAGCTCCGCTTTGACAAGCCAGAGCGCTGAGACATAGTCGGGGGCAAAGCGGAGAGGGATCGCCGCCACGAGAAGCGCCACGCCGATGGTGTTGAGGACGACAAAGGTGACGCGTTTGCGACGTACATTCGGCAATTGTCCGAGGACGATCTCGATCACGCCCAGGATCAATAAGCCCCAGAACGCCAGCTCGGGATGCGCGGACTGGTACCGCATCACGCTTCCCAGCAGCACGATATTGAGCACGCCCGCGAATGCGGACGTTCTCTCGTCCTTCGGAGCGCGCAAAACGTAGGACGCTCGAAACACGGCCCAGTACAGCAGCAGGAGCGTGGTGCTGGCCGCGAATTGCGGGAAGGGGTGCACCTTGCCGTGCATCGGCCCGATGATCGGGACAAGCCACAGGTAGTGGTTCAGATACACGGCCAGGATGCCGAAAATCTCCATCTCGAACCACTGCATGCGGAGGACGAGGAGACAGAACCCGATCGCCAGAACGACATTTGCCGAGAGGCTGTAGACATCGACCCGGTTCAACGCCACGGTGGCGAACGCCAGAAAAAAAGTGAGGCCGGTCACGACCTGCGAACGGAAGCGGAGCGAGTGCCCCACCATGGCCGCGGCAATGATCAACATCAGGACGAGGCCGAGAATCGGTGACGAGACCACACGCGTAGCCGGAATGTGATGCGCGGCATACGCCACGAAGAACAGGAGCGCCCATCCGCCCGCCAGAGCAGCACGCGCCAGCAATTGATACGTCTGACGGCGCTCGCCCCATATGCCTAAACCCAGCAGGATTGCGCTGACCACAACGCCGGTGACGACCTTTCCAAGCGGCCCAACCTCTTTGAGTTGCCAGGCCAGGAAAAACGCCAGACCGAGGACAAGAACGCCCACGCCGAGCTTGCTCAGCCAGTTCGTACCGAGCATCTGCTCGAGGTCGAGGGCTGAACGAATCGTCCGGCCCCAGTCCCTCGGCGGTTCCGGTATCGCTACCACTTGCGGCGGCGGCTCCTCGTCGCGCAAGGGAGGTGTCTCGATCGTCGCCGCGGCCGCGGCGGAGATCTCACCGGAGATCTCGTCGTATATCTCAACAACGGTCGCCACACTCTGAGGAATGTCCTCTTCAACGTGCGGGGTCACCGGCGCTCCCGGCCCAAGCTGCGCGATCATCTCGGTCAGGCGCCCTATGTCCGCGACGCGCTGCGCGTGTTCCGTTCGCAATGCTTCTTCGAAAGAGCGCGCTTCGATCCGGGCCTCGCGCCGAGCCCGACGAGCCATCCACATTGCCGCGGCAAAAAGGAGAAACCAAACGTACGTTGAGGCGTTCGCGCTAACGGCGGCGAATATGACAACGACGATCGCGACGCCAACCAGGAAGGCGACGTCACGTTTGGACAGAGCCATCATTCGGACGATGTCGATATTCTAAGCTCTCTCCCCGCAAATTCTTCGGTTACGCGCTGACTGAATGGGCGAGAGACGCGATACCCTCCCGTCCAATGCGCATACGCTTTGCACGGGCGTTCGAAATGACTCGAACGCTCCGACTCTTCATCCTTCTCCTTCTGGTTCCCATCGCCCTGGCCGCCCAGTCCGGCGCTTGGGGGCTGCGCGGCATCAGCCAGCGATTTCTCGTCGACGGGAACTTCATCGTCGATGTCGACGGAGCAGGATTCTCGGTTTACGACGTCAGCGCCCCCGACACCGTCCGCCGGCTTTCCCGGATCGAGACCAATGACGAGAGCATCGACGGCTCGATCTCCGGCAATGACCTGGTCGTTTCCACGCGAAGCGCCATCGAGCGCTACACGATCGTCACCGACGGCACGGCCGTTCAGACGATGCATGCGCCGGTCACGGGCGTGACCCTGATCGCCTGGAACGGAAAATTCGTGGCGGGCTGTACTCCCGGCGGCATCCTGATCTGGCGTCCGGCCGGCGACGGCACCCTCGCGAACACCGGCGCCTATCCGATCAAGGGAACGATCAAGTCGATGGCATGGAAGGGCGATGCCCTTTTCGTGGCCATCGCCGACATCGGGATCAGGATCATCGACGGGAACACCTCGCAGGACATCAACTACATCCCCGAGCCGTCGCGTGCCCTCGCCATCAGCGGGAACATGCTCTACTCCGCATCGGGAGGTGACGGCGTTGCCGTCATCGACATCAGCGATCCTACGGCGCCGGCCATCACCGGCCGTGCGCTGGCCGGCACCCTCAACCTGCAGAACATCGCCGTCGCCGGTACGCGCGTCTTCGCCGAGGAGCCGCCGAATCGGATTCACATCATCGACGCGTCAGTCGCTACCGCACCGCATGAAGTGGCCGCGATGACGGAGCCCGCCCAGGCCATGGCCGCGGCAGGCGATCGCCTCTTCGTTTCCGGCCCGACCTTCACGGCGTTCGGCGATATCTCCGACAACGGGAGTCCGCTCCGCGTCTTCAATCTCGCCAACCCCGCCACACCGGCACTGACCGCCGAGGTCGTCGACGCCAATGGAGCGCTGGCCGGCGTGGCCACGAACGGCTCGCTCGCCTACGTCAGCGATCCGCCATTCTTCCGGGTGCTCGACGTCTCCACCACGCAGACGCCGCGGGAGATCGCCTCGCTGCGGGTCGACGGCTTTCAACCGCACGTCAAGAGCGTCGGCACGCAGGCAATCCTCTACGGCACCGGCGACGTCCAACTCATCGATGTTTCCGATCCGTACCATCCCAAGGCCGTGAAGACCTTCCACTCCCTCGGACGCACTCCGAGCTACGCCGACTTCGTCGCCACCGGCATCCTGGAGGGAAACTCATTCACCGGCCTCCATCTCGTCGACTTCGTCAACTATCCGCAGCCCGGCATCGTCAACGCCTTCAAGATTCATCCCATCGACGTCGTCGCCAATGGCGGCCAATGGGCGTACGTCAGCCTCGGCTCGCTCTTCGGGGTCTTCAACTACCCCGCGCCGAATGTGGGACTCTGGGTCCAGAGCGTTCAGGCCACGGCATTGGACATGGCCGTAGCACAGGCCACGAGCCATCATCCCGATGCATTGATCGTCCGCAACGACAATCTGCGTCTCTTCACCCTGGCCGACCCCGCCAACCCGATCGATGCCGGCTCGATCTCGATGCCGCCCCCCGGCCCTCTCGCCGCCTTCGGCGACTCCGTCCTGATCGGCAGCCCCGGAACGTTGACGCGCATGGACATCACCGACCTGGGTAACCCATTCCTCGATACGACGACCATGCATGTCGTCGCTCCGCAACAGATGGCCACGGCCAGCGGCAAGGTCGTGGTGGCCGACCGCTACAGCATCCGCGTCTTCGGACCGCAAACCGCAGCCCCCCCTCCCCCGCCGCCGTTTCGGCGTCACGTGTGATGCACTAGCCGAAACCTTTGACGTCACGATGATTGCAACGTGACCGCGATCGGGACTCCCACGAGCGCCGGGACCCAGAATGAGATGAGCCGGTACGTGAGAACGGCCACCACGGCGATGCTGGCCGGTACGCCGAGACCGCCGTACAGCGCGATCATCGCCACCTCGACGACGGCGATACCACCAGGCAGAAAACTGGCCCGGCCGAGGAGCATCGGCACACCGTAGCCGGCCAGCAGAAGCGTGAGGTGAAGGGAGTGACCGGCGGCGAGGAAGGCATATCGCAGACAGAGAAGGTCGAACACGACCTGCATCAACGAGCAGGACGCCGGCCGCAGCCAGCCGCCGTGCCGCATCTCCTTCCAGGTTTCGGCCGCGGTCTCTACGGTCGCGGTCAATCCCGAGACATCCCAATGCGGCCGGAACCGCTTCACGATCCGCGACACTCTCTTCGAAAGCGCCCGCATCCAGTCATTCCGTGCCAGCAGAACGATCGCCGTCACGATGACGATCGTGAGCAGGGAGACGACGATCACAAGAGCGATGACGGTCAACCGGGATAGCTGGTGCACCAGAATGAGCTCGACGCCGCTGATCAGAGCAAACACGATCAGCGCCGCCGCATCGAAGACCGACGGAAGCCAACTCGCCAGCAGCGCCGCATCGGCCGACACGCCTCCGGAGCGCGCCCACCGATAAATCGCCGCTCCAAATCCCAGCGCCCCGGCGGCAACAAGGGCCACCGATCCCGCCCCGATCTCGATCGCCGCCGCCCGCCGCCACGAGATCCGATCTCCCGCCATCGCCACGATCGACTGCAGCAGCGCGCCGTTGGCCACGTAGCTCAGCGCCTCCATCGCAAAACTCAGCCCGACCGCCCACGGCGCCATCGTCCGTAGCGTCTTCAGCGAATTCTCGATCGTATCGATCCGCGGCAGCAGAAAGTGGACGAGCAACCCGAGCACCAGCAGAACCGGAACCGCGCGGAGGATGCGCAGTTTCAGGGGACGATCGTTACCGTTCTCCATCGGCTAAGAGTAATGCTGAGGTCGTGCCGTGCGCCGGATACCGCAGATGCATCAACAACTGCGCAAGTACCCGCAATGGAGAGTCCGACCTTGAACCGGAGCCCGCGCAGGCGGGCTCCGGTTATCTTATGTTGACGCGAACATCAGCCCGCTCACACGCGGCTCTCCTACGCGAGCGGCAAGCGCGCGCGGACCCACGTGCCGCGGCCCGGTGCCGAGTCGATCTCGAGATCTCCTCCAGCGAGCGTGGCGCGCTCCTGCATGCTGAGCAGGCCCTGGCTTCCTCCCTCAATAGCCAGCTTGCGTGCGGCGGCCACATCGAAGCCGCGGCCGTCATCGCGCACCACGAGTTGCAAGGCACCGTTGGCCTTGCTGAGCTCGACCTCTACAAGGTGTGCCTGCGCGTGCCGGATGACATTGGTCAACGCCTCCTGCGCGACGCGAAAGGAGGTCATCTCCACGGCGGCCGGCAGACTCTGCCCGACGGGAGCAATGGCGAGGCGGAAGGCAAGTCCGGCGCGTGTCGCCTCGTGCTCCACGTGCCATTGCAACGCCTCCTCGAGCCCGAGCTCGTCGAGCAGCGGAGGGCGGAGGGCGTGAGCCAGATCGCGAATGCGCGCGATGGCGCCGTCGACCAGTTCAATGCTCTCGGAACGATCGCCTTCCAATCGGTGAAGGTTGAGCTTGATCGCGGTCAGCACCTGCCCGAAGTCATCGTGGAGCTCGCGGGCAACCGCGCGGCGCTCCGCCTCCTGCGCCTCGATCAGCTTGCGCGACAGCGCCGCCAGCTCCTGCGCCCGCCGCCCCAGCTCCTCCTCGGCGTGCTTGCGCTCGGTGACGTCGGCGTTGGTTCCGTACGCGCGCACCGGCCGCCCGGCCTGGTCGCGTACGATCGTGGCGCGACCGAAGATCCAGTGCACACCGCCGTCGGGCCAGACGACGCGGTACTCAATGCTGTCCGACCCTGTACCTTCATGCAACTGTTCGCGGCGGCGCATGACCCAATCGCGGTCGTCGGGATGGACGGCTTCGACGTAGTCCTCCATCCGTGTGCCTTTGCTCCGGTCGTCGCCGAAGAAAAGGCGCCGATTCGCTTCCGTGTTGACGATCTCTCCGCTGACCAGATCCTGCTCCCAGCTTCCGGTCTGCCCCAGCTTCTCCGCGTCGACCAGGAGCCTCTCGGTGTTGTGCAACGCATCCTCGGCTCGCACGCGCTCTGTCACGTCCTCGTTGACCACGACCGCGCCGGTGATGACGCCATCCGCGTCGAGAATCGGTGCCGCGTAGTTCTCGATGGTCTTGCGTTCCCCATCGAACGTCTCGATGTCGATCAGTTCGTCGCGGGTGGTTTGCCCCTCGTCAAGCGCACGGCGCGAGGCCCACTCGCCCGCGGGGATCGCCTGCCCGGTGTCGTGCCGGAACCCCTTGCTCCTGGCCCACCGCTGCGGCCCCGAGACAATCGTTTCGCCCCAGATGTGAGTGGAGGTGGGATTGTGCAGCACGACGTCCCCCTCTCGATTCAGCACGAGGACACCTACCGGGAGGGTCTCGAGAACTCGTCGCAGGAGCCGCTGGCCGGCTTGGACCTGCTCCTCGCTCCGCACGCGGTCGGTGACGTCGAAGGCGATGCCGACCACGCCAACTACGTTCCCGGCCGGATCGCGGAACGGCTCGAGATCGAGCTGCACGGCGCTCGTCCCATCATCGATTTCCAGCTTGCTGGACTGGCCCGCGAGCGCCCGGAGGCACCCCTCCAGGACACGCTCGCGGTCAGGGGAATGCGCGAATAGTTCCGGGACGGTTTTCCCCACCGCGGAAGGGTTGCCCGGGAACGCTGCGCCCCTGTCCCACACGACGCGTAGCTCGCGATCCGTCACGCAGGCCCGGCCGGGAATCTGCTCCGTGAAAAGCCGCAAGCGCGTCTCGGTATCCTTCAGCTGGCTGATGTCGATCATGGCGCTGACGGCGCGGCGGGCTCGCCCATCGGCGCCGCGTTCGATCGCGCACCTCGCGGCCACCCATGCCCAGGAACCATCCTTGCGGCGGAAGCGATATTCGCTCGACCAGCAGGAAGCGCCGCCCTGGATTGCCTGAGAGGCGATTTGTTCGACGTGTTCGAGGTCGTCAGGATGGACGCGTTCGCGCCACCAACTGATGTGGTTCACCACCTCGTCGCTGGGGTAGCCGAAAATCGACTCCAGGTTTCGATCCCACTTCACCGCATCGCTTTGGAGATCTCTCTCCCAGACGGCTTCGAAGGCGACGTGAGCGAGCAGCCGGTCCCGCGTTTCGCTGCGTCTACGTGATGTCTTCGTAACGGACATATGCAGGCGGTACGGTGTTCCGAGGCGATTCATTATGACCCGGATAGTCAACCCTCGGTTTCTTCCCTACCTCTGAAACGTCCAGAAAACCAACAGCAGTAGTCACGATGACGTCATCAACACCGCCGTTCCGGTCAGCCTGCCGGAGCGAAGGTCGGCCAGTGCCTCGTTGGCGTGCGCGAGCGGATAGGGGGTCCGCCTGGTCTCGATGTGAAGTCCGGCGATGCGCTTGAAGAGCTCCTCACCGTCGAGCCGCGTCAGATTGGCCACCGACCGGATCGAGCGCTCGTTCCACAGCAACTCGTAGGGGAAGGAGGGAATGTCGCTCATGTGAATGCCGGCGCAGACGACCACGCCTCCCTTCACCAGGTTACGGAGCGCGGTAACGACCAGCGACCCGTCCGGCGCGAAGATGATGGCGGCGTCGAAGAGCTCCGGCGGTGCGTTGCCGGAGTGGCCAGCCCAGATCGCGCCCATATCGAGCGCGAACCGCTGCGCCGCGGTGTCGCCGGCGCGCGTAAAGGCGAAGACGTCGCGCCCATCGGCCCTGGCGATCTGCACCAGGATCTGCGCGGCCGAACCGAATCCGTAGAACCCGACCCGCCGCGCATCGCCGATCATGCGCCAGGCGCGATATCCGATCAGGCCGGCGCAGAGAAGAGGTGCCGCTTCGGCCGGGCTGTAGCTCTCCGGAATGGGAAAACAGAAGCGGCGGTCAGCGGCTACATACTGCGCGTAACCACCGTCGAGCGTGTAGCCGGTGAACTTGGCCCTATCGCAAAGATTCTCGCGTCCGCTTCGGCAAAAGGAACAGACGCCGCAGGTCCAGCCGAGCCACGGAACACCGACGCGTGCGCCGGTTCCTTCGACGACACCGACGATCTGATGTCCCGGAACGAGCGGCAACTTCGGAGCGCGAAGCTCGCCATCGACGACGTGAAGATCAGTGCGGCAGACCGCGCAGCATTCGACCTTCAGAAGGAGTTGATCGGCGCTCGGCCGAGGCACCGGCAGCTCGGTGAGCGCGAGCGGCTGGCCGGGAGCAGCGAGCACCATGGCGTGCATCGGATCAGGGTACATGCCTTCTCCTTCGCGGCTTCGCGTGCGACCGATGGGTCCGCGCCGGCAGCCGCATCGGCGATCAGGCAGAGGCGCCCTCATTACGGGAGTACGCGGAGAAAGACGTTCCTCATCATCTCCTCCGCGTCTCCGCGACTCCGCGTGAGCCCAAGTCGTTCGTTCCCGCGTCAACTGGACACGAACATCCGGAGAACGGTGCTACGCGCCAATACCGACGCCTGCACCACCCCTCCCCTTCGCCCGCCAGTCGATCCGTGCCGTCATCTGCATCACCACGAAGAGGGTGACGATCGCGCCGATGGTGATTGCCAGGCCGGTGAAGCCTTTGAAGAAGAAGGCGTAGGAGAAGAGGACGAGATAGATGAACTGCGCCGTCGCGGCCTCGACGAACGCGAAGCGGGAGCCGGTGACGATGCGAAGGTAGCTGACCACGAGGAAGATCGAGACCGCCGAGCAGATGGCGAAGGCCGCGTGGATCGAAATGTGGTCGGCCAGGTACGCGAGCAGAAGGTGAAAGGCGAAGAACGACGTGGCCAGGAAGAAGTAGTGCATCGGGTGGAGATCGATGCCGCGCAGACTGGCGATGATGAAGATCAGGAAGAAGAAGAACAGCAACGACACCGGCGCGAAGAAACTGATCCGGCCGGCCAGCGGTCCCGGCTGCAGTTTCTCCGGCATGATCATGCCGACGCGGTAGCCGGTGACGAGGTTCGAGAACTTCCACGTCAGCAGCCAGCCGCGATCGGCCTTCTGCTTCGTGGTGGGCGAGAGTCCGCCCTGCGGAAAATCGATGGCATCGAAGTTCGTCCTGATCTCGATCACGCAGTCGTGGACCTGCGAGACGTCCTCGCCGAACTTGTAGTCCCACGTTGACAACCCCTGTGACCGATATCCGACCTCAACGCGAATCGGCGCTCCGGGCGGGCGGTGGATGACGGCGGAGACGGCACCTTTCTCGGTCGTGAGCGGAAGAGGCTGTCCGTCGGCGCGCACGACGAGGTCGTCGTAGATGGCGTCGGGTGCGGGGAAAACGAGCTTCACCGTGACCGGATCGCCCGTATTCGTATTTCGGAAAATATAGTCGCCGTGGAAAGCCACGCGATACGTCGCGAACCACAGCAACCCCTTCTGCCGCTGCTCGAGATCGAGCGCCACGCGAATACGGCTTTGCTCGACCGGTAGGGGCGTATCGACGATCTCGTCAACCACCTTCGTCGTCGTCGTCCCATTCTGCGTCTCCTGCACCGTCTTCGGAACCGTGTGCGACACGAACGCGGCCGGCGGCGATTGTTGCTGTGGCGATCCCCAGTTGGACTGCACGTCCTTGCTGAGGCCGGAGCCGGCGGAATCGCTACGCGCGACGACGGACACGCCCAGGATCATCCAGGCGAGGGTGGTGAAGAGAAAGATGACGACGATGGCGGCGATGTTTTTTCCCATGAAGGGATCGTCGCCGCCGATTGTGGCAATCTCGTGGCGGGAATGAGGAAAGAATCGGGTGGTCAGCTTCAAAAAGACCGTTACGTGCCCTTCGTCCCGGGTAGGGAAATCGCTCGCTGCCACCTCTCCTAGAACACGAGGAGGAGAGTGGCATGAGCTACTTCGGTCTGCCGCGGCTTTGTTTTTTCGGGACGTTCCGGGCGTCGCCGTCGACGATCAACAACACCGACGCGAACTTCGCGGAGCCGCCAATTCTGCTGCAGCTTGGGAACCCGAAAGGGGGACATGAGTTCCAGCTCCTGCGCGGCAACGAGGTCACCATCCCGCCGTCGATCACGGTCAAGCCCTGCTCGGTGCAGTCGGTGACGACGCAGTCCGGCACGATCATCACCGACCCCGCCGCCGATCCGCTGATCGGGCAGCTCGTCGTCAGCACGAATTCGCCCGCGACCGGCAAGCTCGTCGACCTCGATCCCGATCAGCAGCAGGTGTCACAGGTGTGGGGGATGCAGCTCGGCATCGGCGATCCCGCAACCGACTGGCTGGTCGGCGACTTCGAGGCCGCCTACTTCCAGCAGATCTTCACCTCGCGAGCGCCGGGCGGCTTCGCCATCGGCTTTTCGGCGGTCTATCAGTCGACACTGACCAACCTTCAGTGGCCGGCCTATCCGGCGTCGCCGGTTCTGCAGGCATTGAAGGTAGCCAGTCCTGACTGCCTCTCCATCCGCTTCAATGTCGACCGGCTCGACGCCACGCCGACGCTGGCCCATGGCGTCCCCAACCCCAACTTCACCCTCGGCCGCATCTCCGGAACGATCGGTCCGGCCACCGCCACCGAGCCTGCGCACATCACAGTCGGCCGCATGCTCAGGCCGGGATCGGCGCCGCCGCCGAGCGCTCTGAAAGTCGGAGGAGCGAAAGAGGATCTCCTCGCCGCCGCCGCGCCGGCTGGGCCGGTCAACACGAACTTCAATCTGGCTCCGGCGCTAGTCGACACGTCGCGCAACGTCGTCGGCATCGACCTCGGCAACGCCCTTCCGTTCAACGGCGACGGAACTCCGGCCAACGCCGGGCAGCTTCAGCTCGCCGTTCAGACGTCCACCGGCAACGTCGTCCTCGGCGCGATCGCCAACACCGCCGGCAACTACCAGCAGCAGGCCTTCCTCTTCGAGTTTCCCCTCGGCGCGAACGCGGCCGCCGTGGCGTCCAACCCGCTGGTCGTCCTCAGCAACGGCAACATCGTGATGACGGAGAATCCGACCGGCGCCTGGATCGACGCCGCCGAGCATGTCTATCGGATGGACGCGAGCACGAATGCCGATGTAACGCTCTACTCGACCGTGTTCGGCGCGCCGCCGCCGGCAGGACAGAACATCACCCTCGACGTCGGCCCGATGGGCGGCGGCACCAACCAGCAGCCGCTCATCGTCACGCCCCAGGCGGTCACGCTCGGAGCTGACGGCACCGCCACATTCCAGATGTCGTCCGGGATTCCGGGCAATCCGCGCGGCCCGATCGACGGTCAGGTCTACCAGGTAACCTTCACCTGGAGCGAAGACACCATTCCCGATCAGACCGCCTTCGTCAGCGCGCACGTCTATGACGCCTTCACAGCTCCGCCCACGCCGGCGTGGACCGACGTTCAGCCGATCTTCAAACAGATCATGGTCCTCTACCCCTTCATGCAATCGATCCTCGACCTCTCGGACGAGGCCACCGTCATCGCCAACGCCGCCATCATCGCCAACTTCATGCGCCTGACGATGACCAGTCCGCACTTCATGCCGGTTACGCGCGACCTCTCCGGGCCGAAGACGGCCATGATCCTGGCCTGGCTCGACGCGCAGGGAGGTGCCCATTGAAACGTCTCAGCGTTACCTCGGCGCTGCTCTTTTTCGCCCTGCAACTCGCCGCGGCGCAGGGAACGATTCCCTTCACCATCGAGCTCGGCGCGTCGATGGACATTCCGAACGCCCCCAAGCTCAACTCCCCCGCCGCGGCGCAGTCGGGCGGCAAGTGGCTCTTCGTCGGCGGCCGTCTTGCCGGCCTGCACACGTTCAAGAACGCCACACCGCAGAATCCGGTGAACAACTTCCCGCCGCCGGAGATGAACAAACTGGCCTGGGTCATCGACCCGGCCACGCAGCAGGTGTGGTCGGCGGCGCTGCCTGCCGACACCGGACCGTTTCTCGCCGCGACGAACACCGAGTACGAGCAGGACGGAGACACGCTCTACGTCGCCGGCGGCTACGGACTCTGGCCCGGCAGCACCACGACTTCCGGACAAGCGGACAACATGCGAACATTCGACACGCTGACGGCCATAAAGGTCAGCGCCGCGATCGACGCCGTCGTCAACGGCAAATCGCTGGCACCGTTCATCACCCAGATTCACGACGGCCGGCTGCGCGTGACGGGGGGCGACATGCGCAAGGCCGGCGACTGGTTCTATCTCGTTTTCGGCCAGCTCTTCGACGGCATCTACACCGCTAATGCGCAGTCGCAGACGCTCTTCGTGCAAACCTATACTGAGCAGATCGGCGTCTTTAAAATCGCGCCGTCGCCACTGGCCATCACCGATTACAAGACGATTGCGCCCACGCAGCTCTCCGTCGCGAACGGCCGGCCGAAATCGACCGATCCCGCCGTCGACGCCCGCCCGTTCCATCGCCGCGATCTGACGGTGGTGCCGATCATGACCGCCGACGGCACGCCTGGGGTTGTAGCCCGAGGAGGCGTCTTCGTCCCCGGCCAGATCAACGCCTACCGCAAGCCGGTCTACATCACCGGTCCCTCGGCCCCCGACGTGCGCATCGATTCCTACCAGCAGTTCATGAGCCAGTACCACTGCGCCACCGTCCCGATGTTCAGCGCGGCATCGAAGACGATGTACACGACGCAACTCGGCGGCATCAGCCTCTACTACCGCTTCCCGCCGACGCAGGAGCTGAAGCGCGACGGCGGCCTGCCGTTCATCGACGAGATCACCACCATGACGGTGACTCCGGACGGCAAGTCATCCGAGTGCATCGCCACCCAGACGCTCCCCGGCTACCTCGGCGCAGGCGCCGTCTTCTTCCCATCGCCTGCTACCGCCCGCTATGAAAACAATGTTCTGAAGATGGACGCGATTACGTCGCGGACGCTGGTCGGCTACATGTACGGCGGCATCCTCTCCACGGGTCCGCACAGCACGCACGGCGATCCGACGTATGCAAGCTCGATGGCGATTCCGATCTACATCACGCCGAAAGCGTCGAGTTGCACGATTGCGGCGGAGCCGGTGGAGTGAGAGGACAGAGCTCTGACGATCCGTTCGGTGGCCGGCACCCAACCAGTCACGAACGGCTGGCGGGACGGCCGTGGGATGCGTCGTACCACGACGGACCTGCGCCTTGGGATATTGGCCGGCCGCAGCCGGCAGTGGTGCGTTTGGCATCCGAGGGCGGATTCGCCGGAGCGGTGCTCGATGCGGGCTGCGGGACCGGCGAGAACGCCCTTCACGTCGCCTCACTGGGATTGCCGGTTCTGGGTATTGACGTGGCGGAGACGGCACTGGCGATGGCCCTGGAGAAGGCCGGCGACCGGGGGATCGAGGTTGAATTCGTTGCGGCTGACGCGCTCCATCTGGAGCGTTTGGCGCGGACGTTTGAGACGGTGCTGGACTGCGGGCTGTTCCACACCTTCGACGGCGAGGAACGACCGGGATACGTGGCCAGTCTGGCGTCGGTGACCGCGCACGATGGAACCCTGTATGTGTTGTGCTTCAGCGACGATAGTCCCGATACCGGCCCGCACCCCATCACTCGGGAAGAGCTGCGAGCGGCGTTCAACCCCGGCACTGGATGGAATCTCGTCGCCATCGAACCGGACCGGCTTCAAACGAGATTTTACGACCACGGCGCACCGGCCTGGTTCGCGACAATCAAACGGATCTAGCCGGCACCGCCGGCGGCGTTGGTTGTTCCAAGGCTCGGCCACCACTTCATCAAGTCTCTTCTGCCGCGCAGGCTCCTGGTGTCGTGCCCATCCGCGGCGACTCACCCGGATCAGGCGGTGAGACGTCCGGCGTGCACGCTGAATCGACGCGATCGCAGGCGCGAGTGACGAATTCGGTTCCAACGTTGCTCATCGAAGGAACGCGAACAGGCAAAACTCGTAAGCCGACGGGCTCTGGCAGTCCATTAGTGGACTCCGCGAGTCCACTACGTGACCTCTTGGAGTCCACTAGGTCACCTCTTGGAGTCCACTAGGTGGCCTCTTGGAGTCCACTACGTGACCTCGTGGAGTCCACTAGTGACCTCGTGGAGTCCACTAGTGACCTCGTGGAGTCCACTAGGTGGCCTTTTGGAGTGCATTAGTGACCTCCTGGAGGCCACTGGGTGACCTTTTGGAGTGCATTAGTGACGTCGTGGAGGCCGACCATGAGCCGGAATGACTCGCTCCCCTGCTCCGCCGGGTAGGGAAACGCCTCGCTGCAACCCCTCCTAGAACACTGGGAGAGTTGGATGGGCTACTTCGCGAAACCTGGGTTGTCGCTGATTTTCATCCTCGCCGCCGCTTCTGCCGGCGCACAAACCCCGCCACCCGTGAAGCAGGAGATCGTGGTCACGGCGGCGCGGGAGGAGCAGCCGCGGGATCAGGCGTGTGCGGCGGTCACCGTGCTCAATCGCCAGGCGATCGAGCGGCTGCCGGCGGAGTCGCTGTCGGAGGTGCTGGCGTTCGTGCCGGGCGTGACGATGATGTTCGACAGCAGCGCCAGCGGCGTGCCGATGATCACCTCGCGCGGCTTCTTCGGCGGCGGCGAAGTCGAGTACGTGAAGCTGATCGTCGACGGCGTTCCGGTCGGCGATGCCGAATCGGGGAACGTCGACTGGCGGAGTTTTCGTGCCGAGGATATCGAGCGCATCGAGGTGCTGCACGGGCCGGGCTCGTCGCTCTACGGAGATACAGCGCTCGGCGGCGTCGTGCAGCTCTTCACGCGGCAGCAGCCGAACAGCGGATCGAGCGGCGAGATCCATCTTAGCGGCGGCAGCTTCGATACTCGCAATGCCGATCTCGGCTACCTCACCGACGTCGGCGACATGCGTCTCGACGTTCGTGCGGACACGGCGGACACCGGCGGCTTCCGCGCGCACGCCGGCAACAGCAACCGCGGCCTGCAACTGGCGCTGCTCCGTTTCGGCGAGCAGGCCCGCTGGCGATTCGACGCCGCCGGCGACCGAAAGGACCGGCACGAGCCGGGTCCGCTCACCTTCGTCGAGATCGGCAACGATCGCGAGCAATCGAATGCGCTGTTCCGCTTCGACCGCGAACAGACCGACCGCTATCGCCTGGCCGCCGCGTACGACTCATTCGGCGCCAGCCCGGCGCACGTGACGGTGTACGGCCTGGAGCGCAGCAGCGACAACCTGCGCACCCTGCTGCTCGCGCCGGGCTTCGGCACGAGCTCCTTGCGCGCGCTGACGACGAAGGCCGGCGGGGCGACGTTCGAGGTTTCCCGCGAGATGGCCGGAGGGACGCTCCGCGCCGGCGCGGACCTGGAGCGCGCCTCGCTCTCCGGCCGCTACTCCTCGGTCGGACAATCCGGCGAAACGCTCGGCCTGGCCGCATCCGAGGATGGGAGCCGCAATCGCTTGGGAACCTTTGTGACCGGAGGGTGGAACGTGTGCGAGCGTTGCCGCCTCACGGCCGGACTTCGCCGCGACGATCTCCGCGACGACTTCAGTGCCGCCACTCCCGGAGGCGCGTCACGCCGTCACGACGCCTCCGCCTGGTCACCGCGCGCGGGATTGAACGTCCGCCTAGGATCGGCGGCCGAGCCGGTATCCGCCTTCGTGCAGATTTCGAAAGCCTTCAAGGCGCCGACGCTCGATCAGCTCTTCGACCCGCGACCGTACCCCAACGGGAGAGGCGGAACGTTCACCATCTCCAATCCCGATCTCCTTCCGCAACGCGCCCGCAACATCGAGGCGGGAGTGGGGAGGACGGCCTTGGGCAGCGAGTGGTCGATCGTGGCCTACCGGATGACCGTGACCGACGAGATCGACTTCGACCCGCAGACCTTCACCTATCACAACATCGGCAGCAGCCTGCATCGCGGCATCGAGGCAAGCGTGGCGTTGGACAAAACGGCGCGGATCTCACCCACCCTCACCTACGCCTGGACGCGCGTCGCGGACACGACGACGCCCGATTTACAGCTCAAGAACATCCCCGAGCACGTCGCGCAACTCCTGCTGCACGCGCGCCTCACGGCAACGACACGGGCCGACCTCACCTACCGCTGGACTCACGGAATGACGCTGGACGACGCCGGCCAGTTCGCCGAGCCCGACATCTCCCGCGTCGATCTGCGCATCTCCCACGACCTCGGCAAGCTGCGGCTGCAAGCCGACCTGCTGAACGCGCTCAACGCCCACTACAACGAGCTGGGCTACGTGCTGCTCGACTTCAAAGGACGCCCGACCCCGTTCGGGTTCCCGGCTCCGGGAAGGACGCTACGTCTGGGTGCAACGTGGGTGTTTTGATCTGCCTTTATCTGTGCCATCTGCGGAAAAGCTTTGTCCGCAGATGACGCAGATGAAACGCAGATAAGGCTGGGTAGGGATTTCGATTCTCTTGACACTCCTAACGTGAAGGAATCAATCATGTCGACGACACGCATAGTCTTTCTGTCGTTTGCTCTGACGGCACTCCTCCTCGGCTGCAAAGGCCCGGCTCCCGAGACCGCGACGACCTCGGCGACGACATCGTCTTCGACGGCAACGACGTCGTCGTCGACCACAACGACCTCCACCGCCCCTCCGGCGTTCCCCTCCATCCCGCCGGTCGTGATCAGCGGCAACATTCCGGCGACGGTGCCGATCCCGTCCAGTGCGCCGAGCAATGCCACGTCCGAACAGTTCCGGCCCTACTTCGACTGGTTCTCGTGGGAGAGCTTCATCGCCCTGAACTGGCCGGCGTCGGGTGTCGGGCGGGGCAATCCCGACCAGCCGAACAACCCGGGCGTCTTTACCGGCATGACCAACACCACGCCGGTGACCTGGGGAACGTACAAGGCGAACTGGGAGCTCTTCGATCAGTATGACAAGCGCCCCACCCCTTGGAATGACTACAACTCGCCATATGCACCGGCGCTGTGTCCGCAAGCCAAACAGACCGACAAGCAGTTGCTGATGGTCACCAAGGGCGATACCGAGCTGTCCGACGTCAACCAGGCCTTCTCCTTCCCGCTCGTCGATCAGTCGAGCAACTACGTCTACTTCGAAGTCCGCTACAACGAGCAGCAGTACAACTGGATCCGCGGGGCGGACAACAGCCCGAACACGTGGCTGTACCTGATGAAGAACCTCCCGCCGGGCACGGTGGTCTCGCTGCCTCCGAACCCGCAGAATCCGGCCGACTCCATCATGATCAAAGCAGCCTGGCGGAATCTGAGCGGTCTGCAGGACAAACTGCGCCAGCGCTACTACACGGTCAACGCCTGGGTCTACAACTCCCAGACGCAGCAGTGCACGCAGCAGCTCATGGGATTGGTCGGCTTCCACATCGCCCAGAAGACGAGCCTCTTCACCGAGTGGATCTGGTCGACCTTCGAGCAGATCGACAACGTTCCGCCGAAGGTCGACAACGTACCGTCATCATTCAACAACGGCACCGACAATCCCCCGACCGGGACGCAGGGATTCGCCAATCGTCCGACGTACACCGCTCCGGGACAGCTTCCGCCGACGCCGACGCCGACGCAGGTCAACCGCCTCAATCCAATCCCCACCACGCCTCCCGGCGCATCGACGGTCGACGTCAACAACTCTTTCCACGCCGCCCTGCCGAAGAGCTCTATCTGGCAGTACTACCAGTTGGTGATCACGCAGTGGCCGACGAATCCGGGGCAGTTCAAAGCTCCCGCGAACCGCGGCGTCTATCCGCAGGACTGCGGCGGCGCGTTCCCGGTCAATGGCGTGGTGAATACGGCCCTCGAGACCTACTTCCAATCGTCCCAGCTCGCGGTGGGGGCATTCGGCAACAGCTGCATGGCGTGTCACTACAACGCCGGCACCGGACTGCGGGACTTCAGTTGGGGTCTGGCCCGCCGGCCGCATCAAGATGCCCCTCCCCCCTCCTCCTCGAAGATGAAGGCCACCGCGCAGACAGCGGCAAAGTAAGGAGCGACCATGCCCAGCAGCAATTGGTGGATGTTTCACGGCGACCCCGCGCACACGGGAGAGGCAACCGGCAGTGCCATCAACAGCGGGAGCGTGGCCGGGCTGAAGCTGACCCAGTCGATCGACGTGAACGGATCGATCCTCTCCACGCCTGCCGTTGTCGACGGCTACGTTTACTGTGGTCTGGCCAACAGCCTCGCGGCCGCCGCGCAGAACGGCGGGCAGTTCATCAAGGTCAATCTGAACACGGGGGTGACCGAGGCGACCTACAACTGGAGCATCGACCCGAAGGAACGCGACACGCATGGATTCTGCGGCATGGGCTGCACGCCGGCGGTGACCGGTGGGAAGGTCTACTTCAGCGCCTTCGACGGCAAGCTCTACTGCCTCAACCAGTCCGACCTTACGCTGGCCTGGGTGACCGACCTTCGTTACGCCGATATGCCGCACAACCAGCCGGTCACGAACGATTTCGCGGCGGCCGGCACGCAAGCCAAGGCATCCGGCTGGTCCTCCCCTCTCGTGGCCGGCAACCGCGTCTACGTCGGGATGGGGGAGGGGGAGAACTCGTTTCTCTACGGCTTCGTTTATTGCCTCGACGCGAACAGCGGCAACGTGATCTGGATCTACTGCACATGCCAGTACGTCGAGGGAACGAACAACCTGCCGAATCAGTTGCCCGCGGAAACCATCCGTCAGTCTCTGCCTGCCGGATTCACGACGTTCGATGGTCAGCCGGTAGCGAAGGGAGCGTCGGTCTGGTCAGGCATCGCCCACGATCCCGATCTCGATGCGCTCTACTGCGCTACCGGAAACCCGGTGCCCGATGACCAGTTGCCGACGCTCGGCTACACCAACAGCGTGCTGGTGCTCTCGGCCAGCACCGGCGCCTTCAAGGCCTGCATCCAGATCCCGGCGGAGACGAGCTACCGCGTCAGCGATATTGACATCGACATCGGCGGCGCTCCGACGCTCTGGCAGATCAACGGCCGCAAGGTGGTTGGCATCGGCTGCAAGAATGGCTGCTTCATGACCTTCGATCCCAATACCTTCGAGATCATCAAGACCCGGCAGCTTCTCCCCTTCATGAACGACGGCAGTCAGATTCCGACCGTCGACCCGCACGGCGTCGACGATCCCAGCCAGCCGTTCCCGGTCCTGACGAACGACCAATCGAATCAGACCCAGGGCGAAAACTTCCACGGCACCTACAGCACGGCGGCGCTCTGCTCATCGCAGCAGAAAGTCTTCATCGGCGTCGGAGGCAACAACTATCACTTCATCTGCTCCGGCATCGATTCGGACAGCACGCCCTTCATCCGCGCTCTCGACTGGTCGACGCTCGCCGACGCCTGGCCGCTCGACAACGGGAATCCGAAAAAGTATGCGGTGGCCGCCGATCCGAACAATCCGCTCTACAAGATGGCCGGCGAGAGCGGCATCAGCGTGCCGGCGGTGGTAAACGACATCGTGTTCATGTCGACGACGCGCGTCGCTCTCTACGCGTTCAGCGTCACCGACGGGAAGCTGCTCTGGAGCGACGTCGCGAATTTCGGCGCGCAGACCGGCGGCATGAGCGGCGGCTACGGCTACTGCATGGGGCCGGCCATCGCCGGCAACTTCGTCGTGGCCGGCGCGCTGGTGCAGGGAGGCAACGGCGGCGTGCTGAACATCTACGCCCTGCCGTCGTGAGCGCGCATGCTGCGGATCATTCTTCTCGGAGTTCTGGCCGGCCTCGACAACCTGCAGGTTGCCGCGGCCATCAGCATGACGCCGCTGACGCGGATGCGCCGGCTCCTCTTCGCGTTGGCTTTCTGCGTATGCGAGATCTCCACGCCCCTCATCGGACTGCTGCTCATGAACCTGCTGCGCGTCCGCTTCGGCCACTGGATCGACAGGATTGCGCCGCTGATCCTGGTCGCCTGCGGGGCCGTCATCATCTATCTGGCGTTACGAGACAACGACCAGTTGGAGAAGCTGGTCAACAACCGCTGGACGCTGGTCGGCCTGCCGCTCTCGCTCTCCTTCGACAACCTGCTCATCGGCGTCAGCCTCGGCACCTTCGGCTATCCCCTGCCGCTGGCGGCGATGACCGTCGGCAGCGTGAGCGCCTGCATGTGCCTCTTCGGCATCGCCGGCGGCACACGCATCCGGCGCTGGATTCCCGCACACGCCGAGATGATCAGCGGCCTCTATCTGATCGCAATTGCCGCAATGATGTGGATTGATCCCCGCACCTGAACCGACGAAAGAGGAGGACGCAAGTGGCGACATCTTTCCAGACCGACATCGCGCCGATGTTCGCGCCGTTCCAGGCCAACATGATGTGGCGTTTCAACCTCGCCGACTACGACACCGTGAAGACGAATGCATTGATGATCTACGGAAGACTGACCGGGACGACCGGGACTCAGATGCCCGCGCCGCCGATGCCCCCGCTCGATCCATCCCTCATCGCACTCTTTCAGCAGTGGATGACGGAGGGATGCCCTCCGTAGAGATCCAAAACCTGTGCGTCGGTAGACATCGTCGAGGTCGGATTCGTCGGTAACGGACTCTATGCGTTCCGTTGCTAAGACCCGAATTGCGGAATCGCCCGTCTCATAAATTCATCGAACAGCGGCACCGTAAACGCCATGTCTCCATGCGCAGGACTGTAGACCATGCCTTTCTTAATCAACTTGGCGCGAACCGGCCCGAGGCTGGTCAGCCTCACTCCAAGAGCGTCGGCGATATCACCTGTGCGTTGAGGTCCTGGACCCAGCTCGGCCATCGCCCGGAGGAAGTTCTTTTCGCTTGGCGTGAGGCGGTCGTACCGTACTCGAAAGAAGTTCTGATCCAGACGAGCGCTTACTGTTGTCGTAGCCTTGTTCACGATTCTGAGCGTGATTGGGCTCGAAGGAGCTCCGTTCCACGATTGGTATCCCCATTCCTGCAAAAAATACGGATATCCCTTCGTCAACCGAAAGATTTCCGCTACGGCCTCATCTTCGAAGACTACGCCGACCGCCTGCGCTGGCTCCTTCAACGCCTTCGCGGAGTCCTCCTCTGACAGCGCGCCGACGACAGGAAAACTGAAGAGGCGTTCTGCGTATGACCGCGCATCTCCGGCCAGCCCAGGCAGTATCGGCAGACCGGCTCCAAGAAGCACAATCGGCAATTGACGCTGCTGGAGTTTGTGCATCGCCACGATCAGCGCTCCCAGCTCAGTCCGGTCGAAGTACTGGATCTCATCGATCAGGAGTGCAACGGCCGTTTTTCGGTCCTCGGCTGCTTCACCAATCGCCACGAGAACGTTCGGCAAATCGATCTGGAGGTCTCCGCTGTCCGCAGAGCCTTTTTCGGGATCGATGTCCAGTCCGATCGTGACGTCGTTGACTGTCACTTTGAGAGCGCCGATGAAGCTGCGCAGCACAGCAAGACCTCGTTTCACCTTGTCGGCCGTCCCTGCCATCCGGTCGAGATCGAAGAGCAGCATTCGCAGGTAGGGAGCGAGTAGCGATCCCAGAGGCTTATCTTCGTGAGCTTCGATGGAGATCGTTCGGTAGCCCGCAGCAACCGCCATCCGGTCGATTTCGTTGAGCAAGACCGTCTTTCCGACCCCGCGCAAGCCGGTGAGCAGCATACTTTTCTCCGGCCGCTTCTCTTTGATGCGACCTAGCAGAACTCCCGCCTGATCTAGAACGCGATCTCTGCCAACGAGCTCTGGAGGTGGCGCGCCAGCGCCTGGGGAGAACGGGTTTTTGATCGGGTCCATGACGAGATTATACTCATCTATACACGGTTATACCTGATCCTGAGTATATTTGGCTAAACTCGCTACACCCCCTCCCGGCACGAGTCACGCCGAACTTCGCCGCACGGTGGCGCGGCTGCGTTCCGGCCAGATCCACAGCCTTGATCCACGGTTCCCGTCCCAACTACTCGCCAACCTGATCGAAGAGTCCATCGTGCAGGACCTGGTCATCAAGCAGATCGGGAAGGAGGGACGCGAATACTCGCAGATGCGCCACGAGATGGATGCGCGATACGAGGCCGAACGCGCCAGACGTCCGGTGACCGCCTTCCACACCCTCAAGAAATCCCCCGAGGCCGCCGATCCGGAAGCACGGTAGCGGAGAAAGTCCGTCGTCTCCATCGCACCCGGAAAAACCAGCTAGGCCGGCAGCGGAAGCGAAAAGGCTGATCCGCAGATGGACGCAGAGAAACGCAGATGGAGGAGGGTCTCCACGCCGACTCGGTCGGCGACCCAGTCGATCGGGTGAGTTGTAAGCGCTGGCTAACGGCCCATGGCCTCGTCTGCCATTCAAGCGCGGGCGGGTAACAGCTGGCCGGGCGGCAAAGACGGACAGAGTCTTCGAATAGCTTAGGTCGCCCCTTCCCTCGCCGCACGCTCCTTGAGCGCGCCGAGGATCTCTTCGTCGATCGTCATCGTCGTTCCAATGACGTGTCGGGATAGTGCAGCAGAGCCGGTGCATCAAGGAAGGCGTTGGGAACCGAAACCATGAGCAGGGCGCACACTACTGTTGTTCCGAAGTGGTGCGCAGTAGTGAAAATAACTGACGGATCGTCGTGGTCGATCGAACTGCTACCGCAAGTGGCTGTGTTGTCAACGAGTTCCGGATGGTCGAAGAACGAAGGTCTGACCCCACGGATTTTGCCCCGCAGGACCTGCCAGTTTCGTAGTAACCTATAAGAGACGTTTCGCCTCTGACGAAATGCCTGCTCCATCGCCAGACCGGCATTGGAGCGCGATCCGGCCCAGACAGGGTCAGGTGACCGCGAGCGGCTGTCCGCCAATCGCAGAAAAAGGAGTTTCATATGCCTTCAGCATCAAAGGGGCAATCCCCTGCTCTTCCTGCAAGACCACCGAAGTCCACGCCGCATTTCCCCAATCTTGAAAGGCTCCCCGAAAGTCTGGAAGATCTCTTCAGATCGCTAGCTCTGTCCACGTCGGCAGAGGGACGACATGACTACCGCCTTCCGTGGTTGGGCTTCACAAGCTGGCGCGACGCTAGGTCACGCCTCGGGCATTTTGAGAAGAGCTTTGTCGGTGGAGACATCGTCTGGTCGCCGTTCAACGACTCGGAGTCGAACGATGGCCCGATGAGTCTCAATGCGTATCCCGGCCGAGCGTTCATCGAACGCATCACAAATGAGGGAGACGCCAATCTCGAACGTGCCGCTCTAAACCATCACGGGCCATTCCCACCATCACCCGCGAACGCCGCGGAAATCTGGTTCCATCTCGATGGAGCAGCCTTGACTGGAGGCATGCTCGATGATGAAACGGAGAAGCTGGCGAAGAAGACCGTTACCGTAACGGCGTACGTCGGCGACGCCAAGGACACACGCGATTGTGTGCTTGACGCTCGAGACTACGGTGTCGGTCTCAGCGGCTCTGAAATGCCGCACACGATCTTGTCTCTGAACCGTGGAAACAAGAAATCTAAGCCGTGGCTCACCGGAAAACACGGCCAAGGCGCTTCGAGCACGTATCAGTATTCTGATCTAACACTCATCGCGTCGCGGAAGATCGGCTCCGATGTGGTCGCGTTTACGCTGGTCGAGGCCACGTGGGACGAAGATCACGGCGTGTTCGCGAAGACGCCGACCTATCGGTATCTCACGATCGGCAGGAAAGTGCCCGAGATTACGGTCGATGTCACGACCTTCCCCGCCGGAACACTGGTTCGACACATCGGGTACACCGCCGCAGACCTTTCACAACCTTTCGGCGAGAACAGCTTGTACGGCTTGATGATGCGTTCATTGGCTCAGCCGCTATTCCCTGTGTGGTTCGAAATGTTCTCCCTCAAGGCAACAAAGGTAAGCACGTCGCCCGGTTTCAGGAGGTATGGCCGCGTCATTCGAGGCACCGTGAACGCTCTCGACCGCGCTTGGCAGGCAAGCCTGAAGGGCGATGTCCCACAAGCTGACGAAACAGGAGCGCTTCCCAACTACGACCCGACAGCCACGTCAGTCATCGAACCCCAGACAGCCGCTTCAAAGATCCTCCATCGCGCTTCGGAATACTTCGAGCTCCCGAGCTGGGACTTTGGGGGAAGAACCGGCGCCGCTAATCTCGGCCGAGTAAAAATCACTTACTGGGTCGCAGACCCCGACAACCGGTCAGCGCACGATGTCCTCCGGAACTGGGTCGACCCTGACAAGACGATCCTGATGACACTCGACGGCCAGACGCATGCCGAGGAAAGCCGCGCGATTGTCACCGGGTCAAACGGGGCAAAGCTCTGGGCAGCGGGCAAGTACATGGTCGTTCTGATCGACTGTAATGGCCTTGATCCACGCGCGAGATACGAGCTATTCACGTCCACACGCGAGCACGCCAAAGAGACACCCATAAAGAAGATGATACTGGAGGAGCTTGTCCGGCGCCTGAACCTCGACGCCAAGTTGCAGGAGCTTAATGTTCAGCTCGCAGCAGCCGATGTGAAAACACCAGCTGATGATGGCGAGTCGATCTCAACGCTCATTAAGCAATACCTCAAGTCTGCTGGCATCAGCTTCGAACAACTGACGAGAAAAGTCGAAAAGTGGGTTGAGGTGGATGTCGACAAAGACGGCCCAGCCTTACGACCGGAGCCTCCTCCGATCGAGGCCGTCGAGCCCCCAACCTTCGTCAGGTGGAAATTCGTAGGTACGACAGTGAAGCTGTACCCTGGTCAGCGATATAGCTACTTGTTCGAAACCGACGCATCCCCAGCTTGTTGGAATCCGGGCGATCAAACAATCTCGAAGATCAGGGTGCTTGCGCATGGCGCCAACTATGTCGGCGCTGGCGAGATGAAGGGCGGCCGAGTCCGCTGTCACTTCGAATGTCCAGAGACGGCTGCCGTTGGGTCTAAAGGGTACATTCAAGTGCAGCTTGATTTCACAGTGGGTGAGGCTAAGATGCACCGGCTTCAAGTCGATGTGGTGTCGAAGCCACAACCGAAACAGCGATCTAAGGATGACGAGAGCGACGAACCGGGCGACTTGTCCAAGGATAAGAAAACGATCACGGTTAAGATCCGCAAGAAGGATTTCTCGGAAGTCGAGATTCCTATTCTCAAAGCCGCCCCAGTAAAGCGAGTAGATCCAGCCTGGAATACGCTGGGCTGGCCGCACGACCATCATCGCATCGGTTTCTCGGTGCGGTCATCGGCTGGCAAAGTTCAGCTCTTCTATAACGCTGAGTTTCCGCCTTTTCTAAACCTCAGACACCGGATGTCCAAGAAGAGCCTCGCTGACGAGTTCGTAAAACGATACGAGATCAAATTAATCCTACACACGATCTTCACTCTGAACTACGAATTTGTGGATGAAGAGGAGTTCCCCGAGGAACAACGGAAGCGACTACGTGATCTCCTCTGCGCAACCGCAGAGAGTCTGGCGCTCGCCACAAAGAAGGAACTCGAACTCGAAGCGAAGTTGAAGAGTGAGGATGGGACACCGCTGTCGACGCCTGTAGCGACTGACTTGGGAGCGGCGGTTGCCGCGGCCGAGCAACAGGTGTCTCCCGGCCCTGAGACGACGTAGCGTTTCCGAAATCGGCGGGAGCAAGATGCTTCCGCCGATTCGTGTGCACACCTCTCACACGATCAGCGCTTTCGCTGTGTAACCGCTGGTAGCGCGAGTTCAAGTTGTTGCTTAGCGAAAGCGTTTGTCCAGTAGACCTCTTTCGACAGTTGTGCCGAGCGTGTCGTTTTGACCGAGGCAAGCTCCCGGAACGGGAGCCAGGAAGCGCCTTCGTTCTCGCAAACAATCACCTGTCCGCGGCGCGACTTGCACCATTCGCCGAGACCCGAGTAATCGATTAGATCAGCACCGAAGCGGTAATGTCGTCCGGCGCACTCATAGGGAGGGTCGATGAACCATGTCGCGTGCGACGGAGTTGGACAGTCCGTATAGCTGCGGTTGTAGATTTTCCAATGGCGAATCTTGCTTACCTGCGCTGCGATGCGTGCCCGAACTTTCTCTCCCCAAAAACATCCGGGACGAATGCGCTGCCGCATCCACAGCGACGCACGTTTGCGCGGAGTAGATACCCCCCGATTAAGCCACATCCCAATCAGCCACTTTTCTTCCTGCGTGATCGGCAAGTCATCGACACTGCCTTCCGGTGGAAGGTCCGGGAGCGCGAGTATTTCCCTTTGCGTGGCTCGCTTGAGATACCGCCATACTTCCGCGAGTGCTGGATCAATCTCGCAGAGGATAACCTTTAGATGAGCATGTCGAAGTGAGTATCCGGCAGACCCTGCGAAAGGTTCGACGATTGTCGCAAATCGAGGAGTAGGATAGTGCTTCAGAGCATCGCGCCACTTTCCCCCGTAGTACCCGAAAAAGGGCCGCAACTGCTCCGGGTGCTTGGCCGCAGAAACAGAGCTTCGCCGAGCTGGCGCCTTTGGAAAGTGAACACGCTGACTCTCCTCGCTTCCGCGCGCTTCGGCTGAAGTTTGTCGTAGCATGGTTTTGTGCGTATCCTACCGTCAGCCCGGAAGCATCTCACTCGCGTGGTCAGACACCAAGGAATCTGGACAAGTAACGTTCGCTGCGATCTCTAAGTTCCGACACACCTCACGTCGATACGGGTGATACCAGCTGAGGCTTTCGTTTTTCGGCAGCGGTTACTGCTTGAAAAAACGAGACTGCCTCCATGTTGCCGATATTAGTCTCGGCCAATCCTGAGGCGACGGCGAGCGCGCTTTGGGTGGCTCAATGCTCGAATCCCACATCATCTTCCGCATCCGTCACATCCTACAGCCGCGGCCGACTGTGGACGAATCCGCTCGGGAAGTGGTTTCCGCTGGCGGAGAGGATGGCCAAGGCGATGGAAGTCTGGCCGATGCACGTCATCGAAGAGGCACTTGGGGACGATGCCGACGGCATCCTGCCGCAGGCGATCCGGAGCGAGGAGCTGCGGGTACGACTGCCGCGGCATCACATCGACATGCTGCACTATCGAGCAGATCATCAGGAGACCACCGTCAGCGGTGTGCTGGCGCGGGAGCTGGATGGCATCGCCAGCGCGCACATCGAGGAGCCGTCGGGGCGCTACCGGGGTTTCGCAGATGCGATGGCGTGGCCGGGTGAAGAGTGAGTTGCTTCGTTGCGCGGTCTCGCGGTTCGGAGATTGGTCGAAGGCTTGACCCGGCTGATGAAAGGCTTAGACACACATGGAGGACGGTTTCATCTGCGTCTCATCTGCGTCATCTGCGGATCGTCGCCTCTGGGTAACCCGAGGAACCGCGGCTGAGGTAAACGTATTGCGCGCGATGAGCTTCCGCTCGCCTATTACAATTCGAACCTCATGCGGTTGCAGTTCGATCAGCGATGCTGGTACACCGGAACCGATCCTCTGCTTCGAATCGAACGACATCTGGATCGAGTTCCCGTTCTCAACGGAATACATCGAGACGCTGCGAAGCTCCGGCCCCGGTCAAAGCAACCAGGGGTTGGCCGAAAAGTGGGGTGAAAAGTGGGGTGAAAAGATCATGGGGAAGCGACTCCGCATCGCGCGTGCAATGCTCCGCAACCCCCGCATCTCCACCGTTGCCCTTGCCGCCGAGCTGGGAATGGCAACCAGCGGGATCGAGAAGCATCTGAAGGTAATGCGCGAAGACGGAGCCATCCGCCGCATCGGTCCAGCCAGAAGCGGTCATTGGGAAGTCATTCCATGAGCCGGCAACCACGCTCCGAACGCGCCAGCACACTCGCTGGGTTGCAGCGGCCCGGATTCCGCGTGGATGAAAACCGGATGATCGGGTTGATTACTCTTCCTTACCGAACTGCTTCAGATCCTCGGGGCCTTCCCTCGTGGCCACTTTCTCCTGGCCCTGTACGGCCACCCGGATCTGCTCCACGATATCGGGATTCGCCAGCGTGGTGATGTCGCCGGTGTCGAGCGTGTTCGAGATCGCGGCCAGAACGCGGCGCATGATTTTCCCGGACCTTGTCTTTGGCATGTCCGGAACGATGTGCACCGTTCGGGGCCGGGCGATCTTGCCGATCATCGTTTCGAGAGTCGCAATCACGCGGTCGGTGATCTCCTTGGACGGCGCGTATCCCGGCCTGAGGACGATGTAGATCTCGGGGACACGCCCCTTGATCTCATCCACGACCGGAACCACGGCGGCTTCGGCTACTTCCGCAACGGTCAGGCAGGCCGACTCGAGCTCCTTTGTGCCGAGGCGATGGCCGGCCACGTTGATGACGTCGTCCACGCGGCCGAGGATGCGGAAATAGCCGTCGGCAGCCAGCATCGCTCCGTCCGCGGCGAAGTACGGCCAATCGCGCCAGTCCTTGCTCTTAGGGTCCTTGCAGTACTTGGAGTAGTACTGCTTCACGAAGCGCTCGCGGTCGCCCCAGATCGTCTGAAAGATTCCCGGCCACGGGTTCTTGATGCAGATGTTGCCGGCCTTCCCGGTCCCGGCACTCATCTCCTTCCCCTGCTCGTCGAGAATGACCGGGTAGATGCCGGGCACTCCGGGTCCGGCACTGCCAGGCTTCATCACATCGATGGCGGGTTTCGTGCTGCAAAGGAATCCGCCATTCTCGGTCTGCCACCAGGTATCGACGATCACGGCTTCGCGCCGGCCAACCTCGTTGTAGTACCACCTCCAGACCTCGGGCTCGATCGGCTCGCCGACCGTAGTCATGTGCTTGAAGTGGTAGTGGTATTTCTTTGGCTCCTCGGGGCCGGCCCTGCGCAGCATGCGGATGGCAGTTGGGGAGGTGTGGAAGATGTTGACATCGAGCCGTTCGGCGATTCGCCAGACCCGCCCGGCATCGGGATACGTCGGAACTCCCTCGTAGATGACCGACGTTGCGGCCAGAGCGAGCGGCCCATAAACGATGTACGAGTGGCCGGTGATCCACCCGATGTCGGCCATGCACCAGTACACGTCCTCTGGGTGGATATCCTGAATGTACTTCGACGTCCCGGTCACATAGGAGAGGTAGCCGCCGGTGCGATGCTGGCAGCCTTTGGGCTTGCCCGTGGTGCCGCTCGTGTACATCAGGAAGAGTGGTGCCTCCGCATCCATCGGAACGGGGTCGACACGCTTGCCGCGGTAGCTCGCGAGAATGTCGTCGACGAAGAAATCGCGTCCCTTGACCATTGGTGTCGCCGAGCAGTACTTCCCGGGATACCGTCTCCACACCAGTACCTTGTCGATGGTCTGGCCTTCCTTCTCGGAGGTGGCCACGGCGATCTCGGCGGAGGCCTTGTGATCGATCATCCTGCCGCTGCGATAGTAGCCGTCCATGTAGATCAGCACGCTGCTGCCGGAATCGGCGGCGCGCAGGCCGCAAGCCTCACCGCTGAATCCGCCGAACACCACGGAATGGATCACGCCCAGGCGGGCGCAGGCCAGCATGGTGATGGGCAGCTCCGCCAGCATGGGCATGTGGATCGTGACGCGGTCTCCGGCCTTCAATCCGGCAAAGTCGCGCAACAGGGCGGCAAACTCGTTGACCCGGACATACAGCTCCTGGTACGTGATCGTGACCGGATCCTCGTCTTCGAGCTCCGGGACGGAGATCAGCGCGGCCTTGTTCTTGTATCTGGCCAGATGGCGATCCACGCAGTTGTACGAGGCGTTGATCTTGCCGCCGACGAACCACTTCCAGAAGGGGGGGTCGTTGGTATCGAGCACCGTGTCCCAGCGCTTGTACCAGGTGAGCATGTCGGCGTACTCCTCGAAGCACTGGGGGAAGTTCTTCTCGGCGAAACGCTCGTTGATTGCAGGATCCGTCAGGTTGGCCTGGGCGATGAACGCCGCCGAAGGCTTGTAGGTTTCCTCTTCCTTCCAATGAACCGCAATCTGGCCCTCGGTGGTTTCGGCGACTGGAGCATTCGACATGACTGTTCCTCCGTGCATTTGGTTCGAGCGAGGCGCTGAACCGATCGAGTCCTCGTATAGTAATGAGGATCTGGGTGCCCGGCCAGGGAAGCCGGGCACCAGGCGGCATCTCTCGCATTTTTTTCAGCTCATCCTCAGGCCGGCGGCCGGCCTGGGGAAACGAGCCTCGTCACGATCAGACGTGTCGGCGATCACGAACCGTGAAACCTTAGACAGTGACGGGGGCAGAATTCTCTGCCCCAGTCGGTGAAATGAACGCGTGATGGGGCTCAGTCCGACGGCCGGGCTTCCTTTGCCTCGTCCCAGATCTGAACACGATGACGTTCGTTCAATGCGAACGAGCCCACTAAGAACGTCATCAGGGCGATGGCAATGACCCAGTACAGACCGGCGAAGATGTTTCCAGTCTTCAGAACCAGCCAGGTAGCGATGAGGGGCAGCGTTCCGCCGAACCAACCGTTGCCGATGTGATACGGCAACGAGAACGATGTGTAGCGGATCTTGGCCGGGAACGATTCGATGAGGAACGCCGCAATGGGCCCGTACACCATCGTGACGTAGATGACCTGGATGAAGACCAGCAGCGTCAGGATCACCATGTTCGGGTTCTTCGGATCGCCCATGTTGTTCTTCATGGCGTGGTAGATCGGAAGATAGGTAAGGGCGGCGATGAGATTGCCCGCCATCATGATTTTGAGGCGGCCGATCTTGTCCGAGAGGGCGCCGAAGACGACGAAGAATGGCATGCCGAAGAGGATTGCCATCGCTATGATGATGTTGGTCTTCGTTGCATCGACCTTCAGCACGCTCTGCAGGAATGAGAGCGCATAGAACTGACCCGTATACCAGACGATGCCCTGGCCGGCCGTGGCGCCGAAGAGGACGAGCAACACGATCTTGATGTTGGCCCAGTTGCCGAAGCTTTCCTTGAGCGGGGCGGCGGACGACTTACCGGAGGCCTTCAGCGAGGAAAAAAGCGGCGACTCCTTCAGCTTCAACCGGATATAGAGCGACATGCCGACGAGGAGGATGGATACGAGGAAGGGAATGCGCCAGCCCCAGGTCTTGAAATCATCCTCGCCTAAGATCCTTCTTGTCGCGAGGATGACACCGAGGGAAACGAAGAGGCCGAGCGTGGCCGTGACCTGAATGAAACTGGTGTAGTAGCCGCGTTTGTTGTCGGGTACGTGCTCGGCGACATACACGGCAGCGCCGCCGTATTCGCCGCCCAAGGCCAGACCCTGCAGGAGCCGGAGGAGCAGCAGAATCGAGGGTGCCAGCAAGCCGATCTTGGCGTACGTCGGCAGCAGGCCGATGACGAACGTCGACAGGCCCATGATGCTCAGAGTGACGAGGAACGCGTACTTGCGTCCGATGAGGTCGCCCACGCGCCCGAAGACGATGGCCCCAAAAGGACGCACGATGAACCCGGCGGCGAACGTCGCCCAGAACGCGATCAGGGTCCAGGTGGGATCCCCCTTCGGGTACATCAACTGGGACATGATCACAGCCAGAGTTCCGAAGATGTAGAAGTCGTACCACTCGATCATCGTTCCAAGCCCCGCGGCAAAGATGATCTTGCCGATGGGGTAGGTTGGTTGTCCGGATGCAGTGCTGCCTAAACTTCCCGCTGCCGTACTACTCATATCCCGCCTCTCTTTCCGCAAGCCCCCAAACGCGGGGCGCTCGACTTAAGGGCTGTCCGTCGTCAGAAGTAGAAGAACTGCAACTGGACCGTCAGCTCGTTGGTGGTGTTGCCCACCTTCGGTTTCACGCGGCTGTAGGCTCCTTTGATGTTGTAGTTATTGCCGTTCGGATACCACGTCAGACCACCCTGGAGGCGCTGGTTGTTCTTCGGGCTGTTCGACGCGAGACTGAACTTCTGGTCCTCGAAGCGGACGAATGGCATGACCTTATTGGCAGCCAGGTAGTAGCCCGCCTGCAGCGTCAAGTCGCGCTGCCGGGGAATGGACGTGAGGAAGGTTCCACCATCGAAATGGAGCAGCGTGAGCTCACCGTTGAAGGCGTCCTTGTTCGCCGCCGGCAACGACAGGAAGCCGTCCGCGGAGTAGGCCTTGTAGCTGCTCTGGTGATCCGCGCCAACGCCGAAGGAAAGGACCTTCTTGTTCCCCAGATACATGCCGGGAATCACGTATCCAACCTCGGTGTCCCACACGTCGTACATCACGCGCCCGGTGGCACGGAATGGATTCCCGGCCGCGGTGTGGCCAGGGGCAGCGGCTTGACGTACCCCCTGGAACAGCCCGGCGCGATATTCGACGTGACTGTCATCCAGGTATCCCTTGGCCAGGAATCCTGTGTCGCGGCCGACCGCCGACTGCGTCGGAGCACTCTCGGTGAAGGAATACGTGCCGTAGTCGAGCGACAGCAGGGTCGCGGCGCTCTCCAGGCAGTTGCGGCAGAGAGGCGGGAGCATCATTCCGGCGTCGATCATGAACGCGCTGCTGACCGGCTTCCACTCGATGAAGGCATCCTGCGTGACGAAGCCGCTGGAGAGCGCTTTGGGCGACTTTCCGAGGTTCGGATTGTCCGTCTCGAAGAAGAACGAGACGTTGGGTGAGACCTGACCGGCGACGAGGAAGCGCATCCGCCTCAGGAACAGGTTCTCGGCGTAACCCTTCGTGGTGGCGTCCTGCGCCTCATCGGCCCACCCCTGAACGAGCGCTCCGATCTTCATGTTGACGTTGTCGTTGACCTTGATGATTGCCTGGGCATGAGCGGCGGTGGCGAAGAGAAGGAATGCGAGGATCGATAACGGAAACAAGAAACCGCGTGTCCTGGGGGTAAGTTTTTCCATGACATCTCCTTTCACTCGGGGCCTTTAGTCGACAGACGAACCAGCGAGCGGCGCGCACGGGCGCAGCTCACAACCTGGACAGAAGACACGTGTAAAGAAGTGCCGGGCAGCACTGACGGGCAACTGCGAACCTCTCTGGACAGGGTCAATCGTTCGATCTCCCCCCGGGGCGCGCGACGTTAGGAGCTAACGGGTTTCCTTCGCTCACACTAGACGAAGAGGTGGAAGAAATCCACTGAAAAATGAAACCACCCGGTTTGCGCCGAGGTCAAGCGTCCTGGCAGCACAGCCGTCGATTTCTGCCCGCGAAGACGGACCACCTTTCGCCCGTGGGCGCAGTATACTTTTCACCGTTTCCCGCCCCACCGGAGGAACGACGATGGAAGTGATGCCCGGAAAGGCAATCGATACTCTTTCCTCGAGGACCTTCCTCAATACCCGTCGCCTCGATCCGCGTTTCGTCCGTCTCGCGCAGGCGGTGCGCTTCGTTGTTCATGCGCAGGCCAGGTCGTTCCGCATACCCACAAGCAAACGTTCATGAGTGATTCATGGCGTGGTGTTTTGGAGCTTCCACAGGTGACCGGTCGCTGAAGAAAGGAGGGTGGTCATGTCAAAGCATTCAGGTGGAAAGATCAGTCGGAGGAAGTTCGTCAAGCTGACAGGAGGAGCCGCCGTTGCCGCGGGGATGACCTCGGCGTTCCTCTTTCCGGCGCGGGCTCTGGCCCAGCAGAAGACCCTCAAGATCGTGCAGTGGAGTCACTTCGTCCCCGGATACGACAAGTGGTTCGACAACGTCTTCACCAAGGAGTGGGGAGCGAAGCACAACACGAACGTCATCGTCGACCACATCGCCATCGGAGAGATCAACGCCCGCGCCGCCGCCGAGGTGGCTGCCCAGAAAGGGCACGATCTCTTCATGTTCCTCGCCCCTCCGGCAGCGTACGAGAAGCAGGTCATCGATCACCGCGAGATCGTCGAGCATGTCAAGAACAAGCACGGTAATCCGATCGAGCTGGCCGTCAGGTCCAGCTTCAACCCGAAGACCAAGAAGTTCTTCGCCTTCTCCGACTCCTTCGTTCCCGATCCGGGCAACTATCGACAGGATCTCTGGTCGCAGGTCGGCTTCCCGAACGGGCCGGACACGTGGCACGATCTGCTCGTCGGCGCGAAGAGAATCAAAGACGATCCGAAGCTCGGCAATCCCTGCGGCCTTGGCCTCTCGCAGGAACTGGACACGAACATGGCCACGCGGGCCTGCCTCTGGTCGTTCGGCGGATCGGAGCAGGATGCGAACGGCAACCCCTCGCTGAACTCAAAGAACACCATCGAAGCCGTCAAGTTCTTTCGCGATCTCTTCAAGCAGACCGAGACGGCCGAAGTCTTTTCATGGGATCCGTCCTCGAACAACCGCGGGATTCTCTCCGGCAAGTTGTCGTTCGTGCAGAATGCGATCTCCGTCACGCGCGCCGCGGAGAAGGACAATCCCGAGATGTCGAAGCAGATCCAGCTCCGGCCTGCGCTCAAGGGCCCAGTGCGCCGCATCGCTTCCGAGCACGTCATGAGCTGTTACGTCGTCTGGGAGTTCGCCGAGAACAAAGAGGGCGCGAAGCAGTTTCTGGCCGATCTCATCGACGACTTCGGCAACGCCTTCAAGGGGAGCGAGTTCTACAACTTTCCCTGCTTCCCGAAGACCGTTCCCAACCTCAAGGAGCAGCTCGCCAACGATCCGAAGGCCGTCCCGACAAACAAGTACGCGGTCATCGCAGATGCGATGAGCTGGTCCACGAACGTCGGATTTCCGGGCTATGCCACGGCGCCGATCGACGAGATCTTCAACACCTTCGTCCTTCCGACGATGTTCGCCAAGGCGGCGCGCGACGAGATGTCCCCCGAGGACGCCGTCAAGGCCGCTGACACGGAAGTTCGCCGTATCTTTGCCAAGTGGAAGTGAGATTTCGGGGAGGAGCGCAACGGAATGGCGGTCGTCGAGACACGCAAGCTCAACAAAGTCTTTAAGCGCGGAAACGTCGGCGCCGTCGTCAATGTCGATCTTCAGAGCCGGGAGGGCGAGTTCCTCGTCCTCCTCGGCCCTTCCGGCTCGGGAAAGACGACGCTCCTCCGTATGATCGCCGGCCTGGAGGAGCCGACTTCCGGCGAGATCCTCATCGGCGGCAAGCTGGTCAATGACCTCACGCCGCGCGAGCGCGGAATCGCCATGGTCTTCCAGAGCTACGCGCTCTATCCGCATCTTTCCGTGTTCAAGAACATCGTCTTTCCGCTGAAGGCGCAGGGCATGGCGAAAGAGCGGCGGCAGAAGCAGGCCGAGTGGGCGGCATCGCTCCTCGGCATCCAGCATCTCTTCGACCGAAAGCCGCGCGAGCTGTCCGGCGGAGAGCGCCAGCGGGTGGCATTGGCCCGCGCCATCGTGCGCGAGCCGTCGCTGTTCCTTCTCGATGAGCCGCTTTCGAATCTCGATGCCAAACTCCGCGCCTCGGCCCGTGAGGAGCTCGAGCAGTTTCAGAAACGCATCGGCACGACTGCCATCTACGTCACCCACGATCAGGTCGAGGCTATGGCCATGGGTGACCGCGTGGTGGTGATGTCGCAGGGCGCCGTGCGGCAGATCGGTACGCCGGCCGACGTCTACGACGAGCCGGCCGATACGTTCGTAGCCACGTTCCTTGGTTCACCCCCGATGAATATCCTTCCCGGGCCGGACGTCATCATCGGATTCCGTCCCGAGCACTTTCTACCGCCGGGTGTGGCGGAGCGGCTGGGAGAGCACATCTCTTTTGGATTTCAAATCTCACACGGCGAGTATCTCGGCGCCGAGCGCGTCCTGTACGGCACGATCGCCGGAGGGGTATTCGACGGGCGGAAGGCGGTGTCACGCATTCCCTCGACCCACGCCGTGTCGCTGCCCGACGGTTCGCTGCAGACCTTCGCCGTCGCTCTCGGCGACGTGAAGTTCTTCGACCGGGGGAGCGAGAAGCGAACCTCGCGGAGGAGCATCCCCGCATGATCCGCCGTCAACGCTGGCTCGGGCCGGCGATGTTCATGCCGGCCATCGTTTACATCCTCGCGCTCGTCGGCGTGCCGTTCGTCATGGCCTTTCTCTACAGCGTGAGCGATGCCAAAGTCGGCAGCGTCTCCTACCACTTCGTCGGCCTGCAGAACTTCGTCAGCATCCTGCACAACCCGGCCTTCCGCCGGGCGCTTCAGAACTCATTCGTCTTTACGATCAGCTCCCAGGTGCTGGTGCTCATCGGCGCGAACATTCTGGCCCTCTCGTTGAAAGAGGCCTTCCCGGGCCGCCGATTCTTTCGCTTTCTCATCCTGCTGCCGTGGGTTGCGCCGGTATCGATCGGATCCCTCGGATGGAAGTGGATCCTGGACTCGCTCTACAGCGTGATCAGTTGGGTGCTGGTACGGTTCCACCTCGTCAATCAATACGACACGCCGATGTGGCTCGGCGAGCCGAAGCTGGCCATGGCGTCCGTCATCCTCGTGCACACCTGGCACATGCTGCCGTTCGCGACCGTGATCATCCTGGCGGGGCTGACGGCGATCCCCAAAGACAGCCCCGAGGCCGCGGCGGTGGATGGCGCGGGCTTTTTCCGTACCACGTTTCAAATCACGATTCCGATGATGCTGCCGATCATCAACGTTGCGGTGCTGTTCGGCGCGATCTTCACCTTCACCGACATGACGGTGATCTATATCCTCACCCGAGGTGGGCCGTACGACACGACGCAGGTGATTCCGACCGAGGCGTTCTTCGCCGGCATCCTCGGATCCGACCTGGCGGAGGGGGCGGCCATCTCGATCTTCCTCGTGCCGTTGCTGGTCATCGCCGCCTATTTCGTCCTGCGCTCGGCGCACCGCGCGGAGGTGACGTAGATGGCACGCCGGCGACTGGCCCGGATGCTTCCCAGGATGGTGATGTGGCTGGTGCGGATCTTCTTTGCCGTGGTGCTGGCCTTCCCGTTCTACTGGATGCTGATCACCACGTTCAAACGCAACACGGACCTCAACAACCTCAAGAACAATCCGTTCGTTTTCACCGAGCCACCGACGCTCGATCACCTCCGGCTGCTCTTCCAGGAGACGCCTTTTCCGCGATGGGTGCTGAACACGATGTTCGCCGGCCTGATCGTGGTGATCATCACGCTGCTGCTCGCTGTGCCGGCCGCGTATGCGCTGGCCCGCCTCACCGGCGAGTGGGGAACGCGGCTCGGCATCGGCGTCTTTCTCACGTACCTGGTGCCACCGACGCTGCTCTTCATCCCGTTATCGAAAGTCGTGTCATTCCTCGGCTTGCAGGACTCGCTCTGGTCGATCATCGTCGTCTATCCCACCTTTACCATCCCGTTCTCGACATGGCTGCTGATGGGTTTTTTCAAATCGATCCCGCGCGATCTTGAAGATGCGGCCATGGTGGATGGCCTCACGCAATGGGGCGCGTTCGTGAAGCTGATGATTCCGATGTCGACGTCAGGGATCCTTACAGTGGTGATCTTCGCCTTTACTCTGGTGACGCAGGAGTTTGTCTACGCACTGACCTTCATCTCCTCGGCGTCCCATCAGACTGTCGGTGTCGGTGTGCCGACGTTTCTCGTGCGCGGCGATGTCTATTACTGGGGCTCGCTGATGGCGGCGTGCCTGATCACAAGCCTGCCAATCGGCTTCCTCTACAACCTCTTTCTCGACAGATTCATCGAGGGCTTCACGGTGGGCGCGGTCAAATAGACAGCGTGCACGTCCCGTATCATTCACAATCCCTGCGATGCCGGAAGAACGAATCGCCTCCGTGGCAATGACTCGGGTGACGCAGGAAGCGTCGGCCGAGGATACCGACGTCCTTGCCGTCGAAGAGCCGCTGGAGATCCGCGTGGCGTGGGAATCCGGCGGAGACGTAAGGGAGAAGAACATCGCCGTAACGATGCGCACGCCGGGCGACGACGCCGACCTGGCCAGCGGCTTTCTCTTCACCGAGGCACTGATCCGATCGCATGAAGAGATCGATTCCATTCGCCACTGGGGGTCGCCGAACATCATCCGCCTCTCGCTGCGCCGCGGTGTGAAGCTCGACGTCGGAAAGTTGGACCGCCACTTCTACACCACGTCCAGTTGCGGCGTCTGCGGCAAGACCTCCATCGATGCACTCCGCGTCGCCAACGCCGCGTTGCCGGCAGGACGATTCGTCGGCAGAGACGTCGTCCATCGTCTTCCCTCCGCCCTGCAGGAGCACCAGACGGCCTTTCGGGCAACGGGAGGGATTCACGGCGCCGCGATATTCGACCATGACGGAAACCTGCTGCGGGCTCGCGAAGACATTGGCCGTCACAATGCCGTCGACAAAGTGATCGGCTCCCTGTTTCGCGAGGGCGCGACACCGCTCTCCGGGAAGATCCTCATGGTCAGCAGTCGGGCCAGCTTCGAGCTGGTGCAGAAAGCGGTCGTGGCCGGCATTCCGGTCCTGGCCTCCGTCGGTGCGCCTTCCTCGCTGGCCGTCGATCTGGCCCGCGAGCTCAACCTGACCCTCCTCGGCTTCGTTCGTGACGGGAGGTTCAACATCTACGCCGGTCAGATCGAATAGCTGCCTTCGGCGTTGTCTGCCCTTGGGGCGTGGTCAGCGCGTGAAGGCAACCGAGAACTACAATGTTGACGATGGACGACGACGATGCGAGGGAAGTCGGCTCCTTGCTGACCAATGGCATTCTCCGTTCGCTCGCGCGTGCGCCGATCCGTATGCGCGAGAGCGGCGTTATGCATGCCGGCTGGCGGATGGAGATCAGCTCCGATCAAGGCAGCGGATCAATCATGCTGGTCGAATTGCCCGACGGCCGATCCGTCTATCGTGGAGACGGCATGTTCCTCGGCTGGCCGCGGGAGCAACTGGAAGCGACGTATAACGCCATGCGCGAAGAGCCGGATGAGCCGCGGTTCGAGCTGAATCAGCTCGGATAACCGTTTCTAATCCGGCCGCGCGGACTCGAGGATGCTCCACTCCTCCGCCGTCAGCGTGGTTCGAGCGGCTGGGTAATAGACCCGCTCCATTTCAGACTCGTGCGCGCGCAGGCGGCGGTCGAGGTTCTCGACGAAGCCGGCCAGATCGTTGGCGCGGATTCCTTCGCCGAGCTGGCGGACGAGATACCGGGTCAGCTCTCGGATCTGCACGTATTCGAGACGCAGCTCGCGCCGAGGATCGCGTCCGGGAATGCCGTTCCGCGTCAGCGCGGGAACGAGGGTCTTCTCTTCCGTCTCCGTCCAGCGCCGGAACTGCTCTTCAAAGTCGAGCAGGGCCACATGCAGCGCCGTGCGGTCATTGCGTTGCAACGCCTGCCGGAAATCGTCAAAACGGCTGCGCAACGCACGTTGCGCGAGCAGCAATGTGTCTGCCGGCTCGTCTCGCATGGGCAGCGCTCGTTCAAATCCCGGCCAGCCCCGGCTCGATTCGCGTGAAGCCTTCGTCGACGGCCCATAGGTCCATCGACAGCGACAGCAACTCGTCGATTTCGGGGACAGGCCGCGCGTCCTTGGTGAGATCGATCGACTTCACATAGCGACGACACGTCTCACACGATTCGATCCGCACCAGAGGATGCGCATCGCTCTGATAGACCGGCAGCTTGGCCGGGTCTTCTTCATGACACGAGGGGCAGCGGACGCGGCTGAAGTTCCACTCGTTGCCGCAGAGCGCGCAACCGAGGAGGCGCAACGCTCCCTCGGAGTCCCCCATCGTGATCAGAGAGCTGATCCAGGGCCCACCGCCGCAGAATGGACAATGACCTTGATGGTGAAGCCGGTCGGGCATCACACCGTGGGCGCGAAGGACCTCGCCGTATGGACGCAGCAACGCTCGCGAAAGGTAGTCCTCGCGTGCACTGCTGTCGCCGTTCCAGTACGCCAGTAAGCGTGCGGCAGCAATCGGCTTTTCTTCTCGAAGGCGGTTGCGGGCGTCGTTGGCGAGCTGCTCCGGTCCATGCTCCGCCGCGGCGCGGATCACCCCTTCGGACAGCGGCAGCAGGCGGTCGACATCGCCGTCCAGATGGCCGGTGAATCCACGCGTTTTTTGCGCATCCTCGACCGCCGCGGCAAACTCGCTTTGCACGCGATAAAGCAACGCGGCAAAGAGGAGAGGTGCGTGAGCAGTGGAGGCCTGACCGGCCAACAGTGCAGCACGCGCCGCGCGCCGTTCCAACTCCGCTGCCGGCGAAAGGTTCCGCGAGGCCTTGATCATCCGGAGAAGGTCAGCGCTTTCGCGCCTCCTCCCCCGTCACTTCCTGGAACCAGCCGGGATGATGCAGGCGCGCCCACGCACGTGTGACCGTGCCGCGGGTCATGGCCCGGAACGTGCCCGGCTCGGCAGCCGTCCCGAGGTAAATGTGGGTAATGACCGCAACCAGGAAAAGGATGAAGGTGATGTCGTGCAGCAGAATGGCCAGCTCCCGGATCATCTGCGGAAAATAGAGCGGGAACCACATGATCAGTCCGGAAAGCAGCAGGCCGATCGCTCCGAGCGTGACCGCCCAGAAGAAGAGTTTCTGACCACCGTTGTACTTGCCTGGGTCCGCTCCGAATTCCTCGTGATGCATGTATTTGAACGCTTTCGGGCCGAACCAGCTCCGATCGCCCTTCGTGAGACGCATGTCCCCCAGCCAGTGGAAGAACTGCACGGTCGAGAGGATGAAGAAGAGCGATCCGGCATAGGGATGAAGCCACCGGCAGACTTCCATTCCGCCGAGCAGACTGGCCATCCAGCCGAAGAGCGGAGACCAGATCGGCATTCCGCTCAGGAGCGCCAGGAAAAACGTTGCGGCGACTGACCAATGAATGAGCCGCGACGAGCGGCGATGCCGCACGATGGAGGCGCCCGTAATGACATTCTCCCGGGCGCGGCCCGCCGCGATCTCGTGCTCGGTCTGTCCGTGCGCCATCGTCGTCATGCTTCCTCCGCGGATTCAGATCGCCGAACGGGTTTCCCGTTCCGGCATCAGCACGCCATCAATTGGGATGGTCACCCGATTCACCATCCGATGGGGGCTCGATCGGCCCGTACTTCGTGTAGTGAGCAAATGTCCCGATCGCCGTCACCAGTGCGGCCAGAACGCCAACCGGACGGATGACCGACTTCCACAGACGCACCAGCACCGGCACGTTCGGATCGACAGGCAGGTCGTACCACTCCGGATGTCCATGACCGAGCACGGTAACGACGCTCGTGCCACCGACGCCTTTCGGATCGTAGAGCATTGCGTCATTGAAACCGCTCGTCTTGAGCTGCTTCACCCGCGCGTCTCCGAGAGCCACCATGTCGTCCTTCGTGCCGAAGTTCAGGCAGCCGGTCGGACATGCTTTCACGCATGCCGGCTCCAACCCCACCTCGACGCGATCGACGCACAGGGTGCACTTGGCCATCTTTCCGCTCTTGACGTGGAACTTCGGCACGTCGAAGGGGCAGCCGGTCGCGCAGTATCCGCAGCCGATGCACTTCGACGGATCGACGTCGACGATTCCGTTGCCGTACTGAACGATCGCGCCGGGTGCCGGACACGCCTCCAGGCAGCCCGGCTCGGCGCAGTGCATGCACTGGTCTTTGCGCATCATCCACATCAGGCCGCCGTCGACTTCCCGCTCGTTGAAGCGGATCAGGTTCCAGAACTTCGCATCGAGTTTCGGCAGCGTCTGGTAGGTCCCCGTCTGCTCGGTTTCCACCGTTCCCAGGTCATTCCATTCCTGGCAGGCGGCCTCGCAGGCCTTGCAGCCGATGCAGGTGGTGGTATCGATGTACTTGGCCACGGTCGGGGTGGAGCGAATCCCGGTGTGGGTACCCCACATCGCGGCGGAGGAGCGTTTGATCTCGAGCGTTTGACCGGCCATCGTCGTCTCCTCACGCCTTGTCGAGATTTACGAGGAACGCTTTGTACTCGGGAGTCCAGGTATTCGGATCGCCTACCGAGGCGGTGAGGAAGTTGGCCAGAGGGCCGGTATGGTCGGGATCGCCCGCGTAGCCCCAGTGGATCGGGAAACCGATTTGCCAGAGCTCCTTGCCATCGACCTTCATCGGCCGAAGGCGCTTGGTGACCATGGCCGTTCCCTCGATGAATCCGCGCGCCGAGGTGACCTTGACCTTCGAGCCGTTCGCGATTCCCTTCTGGTCGGCAAGCGCCTGAGGAATCTCGACGAAGAATCCGGGGGCGAGCTCGTTGAGCACCCCTTTGTGCTGATGCTGCGTCCAGTAGTGGAAGTGCTCGGTCAACCGGTACGTCGTGCAGACGATCGGGAAGTCTTTCCTGTCACCGATGACGTCTTTGTCCGAGGCGAACTTCAATGCTGTCGGATTGGAAGTGACCTTCGGATGCAACGGATTGTCGACTGGGGCCTCAACGGCCTCGTAGTGCTCGGGGAACGGTCCATCATTGAGTGATCCACTGAAGAGCCGTCCCACACCCTCGGGCAGCATGATGAATGCGCCGAACGTTCCGGGAGGTGCGTCGGGCTTCATGTCCGGTACGTCGCCGACCCACTTCTGACCGTTCCATTTGATGCCGGCGCGCGTCGGATCCCACGGATTTCCCTGTGCATCGGCCGAGGCTCGGTTGTACATGACCCGCCGGTTTGCCGGCCAGGAGAAGGCCCAGTTGTGGAACATGCCCAATCCGGTCGGATCGGCGTTGCTTCGCCGCTGCGCATTGTTCCCCGCCTCGGTGAATACGCCCGAGTGCAACCAGTTGCCACACATCGTTGAGCCGTCGTCCATGAGCTGACCGAACCCGTCGACCTGCTGGCCGGTGGTCTTGAGAACCTTCGTTGGATCGGCCGGGTCGTGAAGGTCGGCCAGGGCCTTCCCATTCATCTCCTTCAACACTTCGGAGAGATCGGGGTTGGTCGGGTTGCTGTACGCCCACGAGACATTCAGCACCTGCTCGGGAAGGGCACCCCCTTCCTTCCGGTAGAGGTTCTGCACAGCCAGGAAAATGCGGGAGATGATTTCCTGATCGCTCTTGGCCTGCCCCGGCGGATCGAGCGCTTTCCACTTCCACTGGAGCCACCGCGCGGAGTTCGTAAACGTTCCGTCCTTCTCCGCGAACGAGGCCGCCGGAAGCATGTAGACCTCGGTCTGGATCTTGGCCGGCGCCGCGCCGCCATATTCGCCCGGCGCGTTCCAGAAGCGAGCGGTCTCCGTCTCGACGTTCTCGATCACCACCGCCCACTTCAACTTCGAGAGCGCGGCGATCATCTTCTTCGAATTCGGACCGAGACCCACCGGGTTCATGCCGAAGGTGATGAACCCTTCAGGACCGGGCTCCTTACCGCCGGCACGCGTCGAGCTGCCGCGGTACATGTCGTCGTAGATGTACATCCACGAATAGTTGCCGTCGATCTTGGGGAGCCAGGCGTAGCCGAAATCGTTGTCCTTCGTCGCGGCGTTGCCATAGATGGACTTGAGCAGCGACACCATGAACTTCGGGTAGTTGACCCAGTAGTTCATCGACGTCCACGCCTCTTTGTTGAGAGTGGTCGGCACGGCAGCGGTGTAGTAATCGGCCAGCGTCTGGGCGGCCGCGGCCGGCGTCTTCAGATAGCCGGGAAGGATCTCGAACGTTCCGGCGGTGTCGGTCGCTCCCTGGATGTTCGAGTGGCCGCGGAAAGCGTTCACGCCGCCGCCCGGCCGACCGACGTTACCGAGAAGGAGCTGCAGCATTGCCGCTGCCCGGATGATCTGGACGCCGGTGGAATGCTGCGTCCATCCCAATGCGTACGTGATCGTCCCGACGTGCTGGGCGTTGCCGGTGGAGGTGACGATGTCCGCGACCTTCAGGAATGTCTCCTTCGGCGTGCCGCAGATCCGCTCCACCATCTCCGGCGTGTAGCGCTCGACGTGCTGCTTCAGGAGTTGGAACACGCTGCGGGGATGCTGCAATGTCGGATCGAGTACATACCCCTTCGTCTTCGGGTCGGCCTCGTACGCCCAACTGTCCTTCACGTACTGGTGTTTGGCGGGATCGAAGCCGGAGAAGAGACCGTCGTTGAACGCGTACTTGTCGTTCACGATGTACGGCGCGTTCGTATGGATCTTCACATAGTCGGAATGGAATCGGCCCGTGTTGATGGCATAGCGGATCAGGCCGAGCAGGTAGGCGATGTCCGTACCGGAGCGAATGGGTGAGTAGAGGTCGGCCACCGCTGCCGTCCGAGTGAAACGCGGGTCGACGGCGACGATCTTCGCACCGCGCCCCTTCCGCGCTTCCATGAACCACTTGAATCCGACGGGATGATTCTCGGCGGGGTTGCCGCCCATGGCCAGAATGACGTCGGCATTCTTGATGTCGACCCATCCATTGGTCATCGCTCCACGGCCAAATGTGGCGGCCAAACTGGCCACCGTGGGGCCGTGTCAAACTCTGGCCTGGGTATCCCTGTAGGGCACTCCCAGGCCGGTGATCGCCTTCCACTGAAGGAAGTTGAATTCGTTCGTATCGGTGCAGCCGCCGATCATGGCCATACCGGGATTGCGGTTCACGACCTGTCCGGCCGCGTTCTTGGCCACGAAACAGCGATCGCGCGTGTTCTTGATCTGCCGCGCGATTCCGGCGATGGCGTCATTCCAACTGATGTCTTCCCAATGATCGGAGCCGGGCCGGCGCACCTTCGGCGACATCAGGCGATTCTTGTTGTTGATGTCGTCCCTGAGGGTGATCCCCTTGGGACAGAGGCTGCCGCGGCTGATCGGATGATCGGGATCGCCTTCGACATGCACAACCGATGAGGTGGCATTCTTCGAACGATCGCCGAGCGTGTGGATGATCACCCCGCAGGAAACCGCGCAGTAGGGACAGATGCTGCGCGTCTCGGTGGTGCGAGCGATTTTGAGATCCCGCATCTCCGCGTGAGCCTTCGTGAGATCGAACCCCAGAGCGACAGCGCCACCGATCGTCGTCGCCTTCAGGAAACCCCTGCGTGTCAGTTCCACGAGGTACCCCCTTCGATCTATCTGGAATATTAACGATGCTCCCTTTCCGGGCATTTGGCAAGAGGCAACAGCTCGATCGATTCAAGTGGGAAGGCGGAGTACTGGCGACACTTGGTGCACCTAAACGGGAATCTGCGAAGCCCGAATTGAACGCAAACCGACTCTCCGCAGTGCGGACGAGCGTCTCCTTCGGTCGAGATCCGGGGTCCGATGCGGCGGGGGTCGTCACCGGCTCCTTTCGATTGGTTGCGGGGGCGGGATTTGAACCCGCGACCTTTGGGTTATGAGCGTCCCGAACCGAAGCCTCAAATCCCGCAAGAACCGCGGCTTTCCGTGACTTTCCTCGTCCCAGACCAGCGATTTTTGCGGTAATGAGGGAAATTCTCGTGGAGGGGGTAGGGAAATTCAGTCCTACCGGCACTCCTAAAAGAAGAACGCATGATCGTCCCCGGGCAACCTACGATGCGGGAGTTGTTGCTTTCGCCTTCGCTCGCCTATCTCATGGAGGCACACGATGGACTGTCGGCGCGCATCGTCAATGAATCGGGCTTCGACGGCATCTGGGTCTCCGGCCTCGCCGTTTCAACCGTTCTCGGTCTCCGCGACTGCAACGAGGCGTCGTCGACGCAGCTTCTCGCCGCGGTTGAGGCGATCGCAGACAGCACCTCGCTTCCGATCCTCGTCGACGGCGACAGCGGCTTCGGCGACTTCAACAACGTCCGCCTTGTAGTCCGGAAGATGAGTGCGCGGGGTGTGGGAGGGCTCTGTATTGAGGACAAGGAGTTCCCGAAGCGCAACTCATTCATGGCAGCCGACCACCGACTCGTGTCGATCGAGGAGTTCTGCGGAAAGCTGAAGGCGGCGAAGGATAGCGCGCGCCGAGACGACTTCTGCGTTGTCGCGCGCACCGAGGCGCTGATCACGGGAACCGGGATGGATGACGCGCTGCGGCGCGCCCGGGCCTACGCCGCTGCCGGAGCCGATGCGATCGTCATCCACTCGAAGAGTAGCAATCCAGGCGAGGTGCTGCGGTTTGCAAGCGCTTGGAGCGGCGCGGCACCGCTCATCCTGATCCCGACGACGTACTCCTGTATCACCGAAAAGGAGTTGGCTGAGACGGGCGCGTCGATTGTCATCTGGGCGAATCACATGCTCCGCGCGTCACTCGCAGCGATGCTGCGCGCCTGCAGGGAGATTCGTCGCGACGGCGTCGCGCGCGCTGAGGCGTGGATCGCGCCGGTGCGCGACATTTTCCGCCTTCTGCAATATGACGAACTTGCGGACGCGGAGCGCCGCTACCTTCCAGAACCGTACCACGGAAACCGAAGGCTGAAGGCGATTGCGACGCTCTTCGCGCGTGATCGTGCGAGCGTGAGGCGCGCCGGTTCGTCGCGCTCGGCATCGAGACGCGTTACCGAAGACCGCGGAGTATTCGATGTCTGAGTCTCATACGCGCAAATCGCGCGGCATCACGTCCGCCTGTTCTATGTCTTCATGCTGCCGTAGCGGGCGGAAAAAACCGGGCTCCACGCATCACGTTCGGTGCGCGCGAAGCCATTGTGCGGCGATGATCGTCGCCGCGTCCTGAAGAGCGTGGCCGTCAAGCATCTCAAGAAAGTCAGCGCGCGACAGCTCGCGCACCCTCAGATCCTCCCCCTGCTCCATCCCCGCGAGCTCTCGATGTTCGCCAGCATCGACCTCCATCGCGAATAAACTGAAGATGTTCGCCGACTGCACAGGATCGGCGAGGTAGCGCGCCACGAACTCCACTTTCCGCGCCCGGCAGCCGGTCTCCTCGAAGAGCTCGCGCGCCGCCACCTGCACCGGATCTTCTCCCGCCTCCACGATGCCGGCAGGGATTTCCAATGTGTAGGGTTCGAGACCGGCTGCCTTCCGGGAGGCGAGAAGAGTGCCGAGCCGGAGCTGCTCGACGAGCAGGACGGAGCCCCGAATCGGGTCATACGGAAGAGCGCCCGCCGCGTCCGTGCTCATCATGACCGTCGAGCGAAGCCGGACGAGGCCGTCCCCGTTGAAGCGGCAATGCTCGACGTCCATTTCATAGCCGCGAAGACCGCCGGCATTCGTTTCACGACAGACGTTGACGGTGAAATTTGGCGTTCTGCGATGGAGCATGTCCGTCCTCACAACGGGGGGAATGACGTTAACAGGTGGCCGAGGTGTTTGTGGGCGCGACCCAGATCAGGGATGCGCTTCAAGAGACTGATCGCACTCGGCGCCCACGTCATCACCGTCACGGCACACGCTTGGATGAGGGCTTTGCTCATCGCTTCGATATTGGATTCGATCAACGCGTCGTCTGCGTGCAGAAAGCGATGCCAATTGTGATAGATCGGATCGCGGCTACCTAGGTAGACGGAGCGCAGCGTCGATGCGAGATCGTTCGCGTCCGATATCGCCGTCAGACCGGTTGGCTCATCCGGCCTGAAGCGAACCACTACGCAGTGCGCGAGCTCCCTGGCGTGCGGAACGATCCGCGTCCCAAACCGTTGAACGACATCGTGCGACGACAGGATGGTTTTCTTTCCCTCACGCCACAGTGTGTCGTAGGGAACGCTTCGCCGCTGGTCGGAGAAAAACGACGCGAGCTCGGGATGATCGCTCAGCGTTCCATGGGAGACGCTGAACGGAGAAGGCCAGCCGTGCGCGCTCACGCCGCCGCCGGCGGACGGGAGCAGCACGACCGTGTCGCAACTGAGCTGTTGTACGTGAAACTGCGAGAGCAACTCGAGAAGTAACGTCGTCTTTCCCTGCCACATATCTCCGAGAAGAAGCACGGCACGTCCGTCGTCGACGGTCACCGCTGCCGCGTGGAGTTGAACGCCGCCGTGACGTTCGACAGCGGGCGTAAACAGGCTCTTGATCGTACGAACGCCGTCGAGGACCAGCAGGCTCGCATCGGGCTGATACACAGATACGCGTTTCCGTTCGCTCTCGAAGAACGCATGAGTTTGCGTCAGTTCGATCCGCACGACGTACCCTCCGGGCACCGGGAACCGCAAACCGTCCGAGGCGAGATGTTTGTAGAGACTGGTGTCGACGCGCATGCTCTCTCCATCTGTGGCGTCACGCCACTCCCTGGTTACAGCCTCGAGACGCAGATCCAGTTCGACCAGCAGCGCTCCGTCCGGGCGATCCCTGCTGATCTCAATGAACGGCTCGAGCTCACGGCGAACGTCATTCTCGATCGCCGGCGGAAGATGAAGACCTATCGTCAACGGGCCGATGCTGAGAAACCGAGATTCGCCAGACGTCATGGAATCCTCTTGTTCTACATGTGATGTCGAAGGAACAGCTCAAGACTGACGAGCTGGAACATCTGCCGGCCGCTCGCCTCGTCGCGCCGCTGGGCGGCGCGCTCGATGAACGCTTCGATGGCCGGGCGCCGCATCAACTCCACCAGGCGTGCGCCTTTCGCAAAAAGGATCGAGCGCGGATACGCTCCGGCGTTGTCGCCGTACCAGCGAGTGAGGGGCACGGGGAATCCCGCTTTGCGCCGCGCGAGCACCTCGCGCGGCAGCACGTCTCGATACGCCTGCCGCAACGCGAACTTCGGCGTGTCGAGCCGCTCGCTGAATTCCGCGGCCGGGCGTCCGAGTGCACGCAGACGGTTCCATGGCTTCTGCCAGCGCAGCTTGTCTCGCTCCGGCAACGCATGCGCGACATCGACGACGAGCGGATCGAGAAAAGGAACGCGTGCCTCCACACCTGCCGCCATCGTCATCGCGTCGACCATTGCCAGCAGACCGCGCAGATGCAGCTTCACGAATACACACCAGATGCGATCGAAGAACGAAAGGCCAGGCACCTCGAAGAACGTATCTTTCAAGGTTTCGCGGGCGGTCCCGCCACCCGCCAATTCACGCCACACCGCCGAATCGAACAACGCCTGTTTCTCCTGTTCCGGAAAGTAGGTGTAACGCTCGTAGAACAGGTCGAACGAGACGGCGCCGCCGCGTGGGAACGCCAGAAGCCGGCGGCCAAGAGTCTCGAACGGCAGCCGGAAAATGCGACCATAGCCGGCAAAGAGCTCGTCGGCTCCTTCGCCGCACAAGACGACCTTGGCGCGTTGAGCGACCGCTTTCGACAGTAAATACATTTCGATCTCGTTGTGCATCCCAAGCGGAAGGCCCTTCCGGCGAATCAACGCTTCCAGATGGCAGAGATGACTCTCTCGCGTCACCGGGACGCGCACGTGAGCAAGCCCGAAGTGAGCCGCGGCACGCTCCGCCGCACCCGCTTCATCGGAGGCATCGTCGGTAATGCTGGCCGTGAATGCGGCCACTGACGGATCGGCGCGCGACGCCTCGGCTGCGAGAATCGACGAGTCCAGTCCTCCCGACAGGAATAGTGCCACCGGCACGTCGGCAACGAGCTGCGTGGCGACGGCACCTCGAATACACGATCGAATCTCGGTGAGATCGATCTCCCGCCGCGTCCCGCGGGCACCCAGGGACCAGTACCTCCGGCGCGTCACTCCGCCATCGTGAAACTCGAGAACTGACGCAGGCGCGAGCTCGTTCAGCCCTTCGAAGTAGGTGTGATTGCCTACGACCTGCCGGTAGGAAAGAAACGACGACACCGCGTGAAGATTCAAACGGCGTGTAAACAACGGGTGCGTGAAGATTGCTTTCGGTTCTGACGCGAACAGCAACGAATCGCGGCCTTGCCAGTAGTACAGTGGCTTGATTCCCATGCGGTCACGCGCCAGTAACAGCCGCCGCTCCACGCCGTCATAGAAGGCGAGCGCGAATTGTCCGTTCAGGCGGGCTAGACACGCTGATCCCCACTCGATCAGACAGTGTAGAACGACCTCCGTGTCCGATCTCGAGATGAGCATGTGGCCAAGCGCCGCGAGCTCTTTCTTCAGCTCGAGATGGTTGAAGACCTGACCGTTGTAAACGAGCGTCCATCGCCGGCTACCGCTCTGCATCGGTTGTGCGGCGCGGTTGCTGAGATCAAGGATGGACAATCGCACGTGGCCGAACGCGTAACCGCGACCGCTGACGGTACGGCGATCGTCAGGGCCGCGGTGCGCCACCATGTCGAGGGATCGCTCGATCGACGGCACGTCGATGTTCGCGCCGCTGTCATTCGTCACGATACCGACGAAGCCGCACATTGCTCAGTGTTGCGCCCCGGAACCATAAGCCGGAGAGAAGATGCTGTTCGCGATCCGCAGGTCTTCCTCCGTGTCGACCTCAAACCATGGAGCGTCACCGACGTCGATCGCCGTGATGCGTGCGCCGCAATCGCGGACGAGCGTTCGCATGGCATACTCCAGCGGCGCGCTTTCCTTCTCCGCAACGCACCGATCAAGAACCAGTGCCAGCGTCTGCGCGGTGGAGGTGCCGAGGCGCGTGAGATTGACGGTCTTGTGTGCAAGGTCGCGTCGGAAGCGGGACTCCTGATGCGTCGCATGCAGCCAGTCGGATACGCGGCCGTCGCCGTCGCACGTCACGGCACTCCCGGTAATATACGGCCCGAACGGCGCGATCAGTGTGACGTCGGCCGCGTCCGCGCTCAGCAGCCGCTGGAGAGCATCGTCTGCGAAGACGACGTCGGCTTCGATGACGAGGACGTCGCGTTCTGCATCGACGCGCGAGAGGCCGAGTGCCAGGGAATACGCCGTGCCGGTCGCCGCCGCCCGGCTATTTTCGGTGAAGGTCAATCTCAAGCGGTTGGACCACGAGGTGGCGAAGGCGCGGAGTTGATCGCCGAGGTGGCCAATCACGAGATGGGCATCCCGGACGCCGGCGCTGACGAGGGAATCGAGAGTGCGCGCAAGGATTGGCCGGCCGGCGACCTCGAGCAGGCACTTTGGCCGTTGTGCGGTCAGAGTGCCGAGCCGCGTGCCGAAGCCGGCGGCAAGAATCACAGCGTCCGGCTCGCGGCGATTCGTCGCGCCGATCATGTACGAGCCTCGAGTGCTTGTTCACGGCGCATCGTGTGTTCCTCGAGCACGTCGCGGAGCGCCTGGAGAAAGTGATCGACGTCGGTCTGGTCAATCGCTCCCATCGTGGCGAAGAAGAGGTGGCCGCGCTCGATGGTCGCAGCGTCGCAATAGATGGTGATGCCGCGTTCCATCAGCCCATCGTGCAACTCCGCGTAGGAAATACCTGGAGGCTGGTGGACGAGCACATGAAGATTCGACTCCTTGCTGCTTGGGATAGGCACCGGAACGAATCCGAGTCCGGCCAGTCCTTCGAGCAGTCGAAGCCGCAAGCCCGCGTATCGGGCGACGCGATGCTCGTATCCCTCCTCGACAAGGCGCCGTACGGCGAGGCGCGCCGCGCGGAAGATCTGCGTCGCTGTGGTAAAGCGCGTCGTTCCGCTGTTCATCAGCGACCGCCACTGCTCGGCCAGATCGAAGTAATAGCTGCGCGAAACAGGAAGCGTCTCCAGCACATCGAGGCGCGCGAGCACGAACGAGACTCCCGGGATGCTCTCGAGACACTTGTTCGCACTGAGCGAGCAGAACGCGACGTGGTCGCGCTGCAGATGAAACGGATGCGCGCCGACGCTGCTGATGCCGTCGACGGCCAGCAGAATGCCGCGCCGGCGGCAGATCTCGCCGAGATCTCTCAGCGGGGCGATCACGCCGGTCGTCGTCTCGTGATGGACAACGAACAGGTGCGTGATGCCGGTTCGTCCGTCCAAAGCAGCGTCTACCGCAGCCGCATCGATTCCTGCCAGGGGTGGGAACGCGAGCGTCTCGGGCTCCACGCCGAGACGCTGTGCCACCTGTACGATGCGCTCCGAATACGTGCCGGCCACGAGCACCAGCAGCCTGCCGTAAATGCTTGACAGGATCGCCTCGTTGGCGCCGGTGCCCGACGAGACGAAGGGGATGCTCGCGTGTGTTCCCTCGCCGCCGAGAACGCGCACGAGGTCTTCGTTGAGTCCTGCGACGACGGCGGCGAATTCTTCCTCACGATGGCAGGTATCAGGCGCCAGCAGTGCGCGCCGCACGTCATCGTGCACATTGGTCGGTCCGGGATTGAACAGCAGCCGGCTTTTCATGATCGGGGCTCGCAGTTGGATCCGATCGTTGCCCGGAGAAAAAGATAGTCGCCTAGTTGACTGTCGAACCGCGCCAGAACCTCCTGAAACCTTCCGCTCGTCAGGTCGCCGTCGAGCTGCTCGCAGCCGCGGCGCGTCTCATCGTCATCGGCAAGAAGGCGAAACGTCGAGATGCCATCGCGCACTTTCTCGTCGAAATAGATGCGCGGCCTGTGCTTTCCCGAATAGAGAAACGCATCCTGCAGGTCGGGTTGAACGAAATATCGTTCGCGCTCGACACGCGTAAAGCCGGCGCGCAAACACGCCTTCTCGACCTCGTCGGCACTCGGCATCTGCTCGACCGAGCGCTCCATCGCCTTCGGAAAGTACTCGTTGAGCCAATATTGCCGCATTTGCTCGGGGCTCGACGTGAAGATCACGAAGTGGCCGCGCGGCATCGCCTGACGCACCTGTAGGCAGACGGCGTCGAGGTCGTCGAAATGATGAAGTGCCAGAGAGCAGAGAACGCTATCGCACGGGCCGTGGATCGCCAGACTCTCCGCGGTGCCGCACTGCCAATGAATGCGCGATGTCTTCCTGCGCGCCTGCTCGATCATTGCCGCTGACGCGTCGATGCCGGTCCACGATCCGCCGCGGCATGCAAGCGCGATCGTGTAGTTGCCGGTCCCGCAGGCGAGGTCGACATAGTGGCCCCCTGCCTGCACCTCGAGCAGATGAGCCATCCGCGTGGCGAGATACGGATCTGCGCGGCGTGTTGTGTCGTAGTCATTACCGATGCGGTCGTAGACGGGGGTCGTCATGTGGCGTCGCTTTTCTTAAAGAGGTGCGGCATTTCGGCGATCGGCAGCGGAGGCCAGGCTTCGTCGGCGGCGCTATCCATCATGCAGGCCCGAACGCCGCGGTGTGCGGAACGCAGCGCAGGAACGCGGCTCAACAGATCCTCGTACGAGGGCCCCCAGCGCAGCTCGAAGAGCTCCGCGTTGCCGAGCGCCGATAAAACCGTTGCGATGTGCGCGCGAACCTCCGGCTCCGATGGCGCGCCGAGGTTCAGCCAGTCAGGATGGTTCGGATGCCGCGAGCCTTGGACGTAGCCGGGAAACGAGCCGCGCACATCGTCGATCGAGATGCGCGACAGACCGGGCGCGCGCGTGGCGTCGAAGCGCGGAAAGATGACCGCGGCAACCGGGGCCTCGACATCCATCGAGGCGCCGAACCGCTCCGCTCCCTGCCGCGGATACAGCGGCACCTTGTCGTAGACCTTCCACAGCGCATCGCTGTCGCTCAGGAGTGCGCGCTCCGACGGCGGGAAGTCGCGCCCCAGCTCCGGGTAAAGGGCGACGGATCCGAGGTCGATTTTGAAGAAACCGGGCCATCCGCGTGCAATCGCTTCCCCGTTGCATGCCCGTATCACGCAGTTGTCGTTCGCCATCTTCTCCGTCTCGAACGCGCGCAGCAGCTTGCACAAACCGCTCGTCTTCCCGGCCTTCTTGTTGCCGCAGATCAGGACCGCACGGCCCTGCGCGACGACCGCGCTCGCATGCACGTACACCGCGCCGTCGCGCTCGAGCTCGTGCGTCGCCAGTTCTTCGAGCACGCGCAACGTGGGAATCCGCAGCGACGCGGCGCTCGAGCCCCACAGATCCACGGCCAGCGTCTCGCGATCGATATAGGTTGTCACATCGAACGGCGACAACATCACCAGTCTGCCGCGGTCACAGTCGACGAACCGACCTTCGCAGCGGAGGAAGCCGCCGCTTCGGTCAATGTCGATCCGCGCGCTCTCCGCCGGCACCGATCTCGGCGGCGCCCCGATGTGCACGCGTACCACCCATCGGGGAGACACGGCCGGATCGCTGTCTTCGAAGCGGAAGAAGGGCTCGAAATAGGCGCGAAGAAATGCGAGCAGCAGCTCCGCGCCGCCGGGAATCGTGAGCCGCAGCACAACATCGGGAAAGGTGAGGTCGTTGTGGCTCATAGGGCCACCACTCCCTTCGGCAGCGCGCGGCGCGCCGCGGCCACGATACCGCGCGCATCGAGTCCGAAGCGATCGAGCAACTGTTTCCACGATCCCGATTCACCGAAGCACTCGTGCAAGCCCAGGGCGTACGAAACGACCGGATAGCGTCCGCCGAGTGCGGTCATCACCGCCTCGTGCAGTCCGCCGATCACGTTGTGCTCCTCGACCGTCAGTAGCACGCGGCAGCACCGCGCCGTCTCGTGGAGAGCATCGGTATCGAGCGGCTTCAGCGTGCTGAGCTGCAGCACGCGAACGGAAATGCCTTCGCCAGCCAGCTCGTCCGCCGCGGCCAGCGCATGCGATGCCAGCCCGCCGGCGGTGATGACCGCGAGATCGTCGCCGTCGCGCAGCAGGCGCGCACGCCCGATCGTGAACGCGGCCGGCGGTCCCGGCAGATCGGCCACCGGTTCTTTCTGCAGGCGGATGTAGACGGGACCGGTGTGCTCGGCGGCCGCGCCAACAGCGGCGTACGCCTCCGCGTAGTCGGCCGGACAGAGAATCGTCATCCCCGGCAGCACCCGCATGAAGGCGAGATCCTCCGTCCCCTGATGCGAGCCTCCGTCGTACGACGCGGCAAGCCCCGCGTGTGTAGCGACGATCTTCACGTTCGCGCGGTTGTAGCAGACGGCTTGGCGAATCTGATCGAGAGCGCGCGCGATGAAGACCGCGTACGTAGTCGCGAACGGCACCAGCCCGCTCAGCGCTAAACCCGCGGCCATTCCGATCATGTTCTGTTCGGCGATTCCCACGTTGAAGAAGCGCGTCAAATAACGCTCCGCGAACCACTCCGTGCGCGTCGAGCGCGATAGATCGGCGTCGAGTACCACGACGTCGGAGCGCTCGCCGGCGAGCTCTACGAGTGCGCGGCCGTATGCGTCGCGTGTGGCGCGCTGCGTCATGCGGCGCCTCGCGCGATCTCGACGAGCGCCTGCTCGAGCTCACCGTCGCTGATCGGATGGTGATGCCAGTGCGTCACCCCTTCCATGAACGAGACGCCGCGTCCCTTGATTGTTCGCGCGATGATCGCCGTCGGACGCCCCTCGGTGCCCGCACGCGCGAACGCCTGGTGAAGCTGCGCAAAGTCGTGGCCATCGGCCGTCATCGTCTGGAACTTGAACGCGCTCCACTTCGCCTCCAGATCGTCCAGTGCCACGATGTCCTCCGTTGGACCGTCGTTCTGCAGCCCGTTGCGGTCGATCACGACGGTTAGGTTGTCGAGACTGCGCGCCGCCGCCGTCATCGCCGCTTCCCAGATCTGCCCTTCCTGCAGCTCACCGTCGCCGAGCACGCAAACGACCCGATTGGGCCGCTGCTGATGCTTGAGGCCCAGCGCGAGGCCCACGGCGATCGACAAACCTTGTCCAAGCGATCCGGTCGATGCATCGACCGCCGGCAGATCGTGTGCGTTGGGATGCCCCTGCAGCCGCGAGCCCAATTGACGCAGCGTGTACAACTCCTCCCGCGGCAGGAACCCGCGGATCGCCAGTGCCGCGTAATAGCTCGGCGCTCCATGTCCCTTACTGAGGATGAAGAAGTCGCGGCCGCGCCAGCCCGGTTCCTCGGGACGGATGCGCAACCAGGAAAAGTAGAGGTACGTCAGCAGCTCGACCATCGACAGGGAACTGCCGGGATGGCCGGTTTGCACGTGATGAATCGCCTTGAGCGTCAGCTCACGTACTTCACGAGCGCGCGCGGCGAGCGCCGATTCCCGCTCGGCGGAGAGGAGGTTCATTGGTAGAGGCTCACGGGTCCGAGCGTGCGGTCATAGCGGTCGGAGAGACGGACTTTGTCGGCGAGGACCGGAGGAGAAAACATTTCGAGCACGCGCAGTTCGTTCTCGCCGGCGTTGCGGAGCGAGTGCGGCACCGGCGGAATCGAATGCCCGGTCCCGCCGGCGGGGATGCATCGTACGGCGTCACCGCTGGTGAACTGCAGCACGCCCGCATGCACGTAGAAAAACTCCCGCCGTTTCCTGTGGTAATGAAGGCTCGTGGCATGGCCGGGGCCAAGGCAGGCAAACGAGATTCCGAAGCCGCCGTCGATGCTCAGGATGTGATTCCGGCCGTACGGCTTCGACAAGGTGAGCTGCGCCCGCGCGATGAGCGCCTCGGCCGGTTCGGCGAGCAACATGCAGAAACGTGCCGCCACCGCGTCGGGACAGTCCGCGAAGAACTGTTGCAATCCGTGGCGCACGTCAGACAACTCCATTGACTGAGCCCTCTCCCCCATCCGGGTCTCCGCGCTCTGATGTCGTGCCTGTAGCATAGATAGTTCCGAGCACCGGCGCAATCATGCGGAGCTACGGAGAGCCGTCCCGCCACCGGTAGCCAGATGCCATAATTGGTCCTTGACATCGTACGGACCGGCGCCGATATTTATCACGACATCACACCTGCATGTGACGTACACAACGACTGGTTGGAGGCAATGCATGGCAAAGGCGAAATCTGCGAACGCCGAATTGAGCGCAGCCAAGGCGGCACTGAAGGGCAAGATCTCCGGACCATGTCTCGAGGCTGTCGCCCAGATGGCGGCCGAGGGCCGTAACGTTCAGGTCGTCGGACGTGTGAGAAACGGAAAGGTCGAGTTCGATCAGGAGAGCCTCACCACGTTCGCCCGCAAGTTCCCGAATGCGAACATGACGTTCGTCGCGGTGAATGCGCCGTTTGACCCGGTTCAGAGCACCGACCTGTAAGGCGTTCCACACCGACGCGCGTGACCAACGCTCGAACGTATCGCCCCGACTTCCAGAACCTTGTGAACGCCAAGCGGTCACTTGGTTCAATCGCGGGCGTGGCGAAGGTTGCGCTGTTCAAACGGGGCTCTGTTGCGCCGTACCGGCATTACTTCGACGCGCTGCACGCGGCTCTTCATGATGAAGAGCCGCCGTTCGGCTCCGGAACGTACGCGAACGTGTATCGCGACGCGGCTTCCGAAGGGCAATGGCTTGCGGTTTCGTTGATCACGAACGCCGAGCGTGAAGGAGACGGCGCAACGCGCCTCTGGTCCCTCGCCGCCTGCTCGGCCGACGAGCAAGAGCAGCAACTCCTGAAGAGGCATGCGGTCGACGAGTCGCGTCACGCCCTTGCGTACCTGGCGTTGCTCGATCTCACGTTTCCCGACGCCGTTGACGCCGAATTCCGCGGCGAGCTGAATGCGCTCTCACCGCATTACTCGATGGCGCAGGAGGTACACGCTCTCGAAGGCTCGCCATACGCGCGGTGCCCATCGGTCGACGACTACATGCAAATGAACATCGCGGAGATCCGAACGACCATTCATCACATGCTCCAGCGGGCCGCGATCGCCGAGCATTGCCCCGCGGCGAACCTGGCGCGCGCGACGAACATCCTCGATTCGTTACTGCGCGATGAACTGAGGCACGTGGCTTACACCGCGGAGTTGATCGACCACAAAGCCGCCGCCATCGAGCCGGACGCGTTGCGGACACGGTTCTGTAAGCGGATGAAGGACTTCAGCGACATCACACGCCAGGAGCTCGGTCAATTCGTTTTCGACTGAGTCTCGACGACACGGCACGCATGAGGCCCTCCCACCGACAGAAATGCGAACAACAATCGCCGCCTCTCGATCTGATCACGCCGGCCGAGGAGAAGCGCTTCCGCAGGACCGGCTATCTGCTGCTCCGGTCGGTCCTGCCGCCGGACCGCACCGCGTCGCTCCTCGCGGAAGTCGACCGTCTCGTGCGCGAGGCGAACGATCTCGGAACGGTGCTCCGCGAACCGTACTACCACGAGCAGTCGTACAAGCTCGTGCGCATCCTCCGCCTGTCCGACGCGTTCGACGATCTCATCGACCATCCCGCCTATTTCGGGAAACTCGTCTCGCTCATTGGTCCTTACATACAGTTGATGGGCTCCGAGATTTTCGTCCGCGGCACGTCGAAGGGGACGATCACCGGCTTCCACACCGACCTCGGCGCCGGCCTGCAGCGCGTGCTTCCACACGGTGACAACGCATTTCTGCAAGTCAAGATGCAATTGTTCCTCACGGATCTCTCAAAGCCTGACAGCAGCAACTTTGCCTTGGTCCCGCGCTCGCATCGGATGCCCGTGAGCGACTCGAATGAACTCTGCATGGTCAACGATCTCAATCGCCTGATGACGGCCGATGGTTCTCTTCCGCCCGGGACTCTGCAGGTACTCGCCAGGCCGGGTGACGCGCTTCTCTTTCCGCACTCGCTGTGGCACGCCGTGGCGCCGAACAGGTCGGGCCGGACGCGCTACAGCATTACCTTACGATACGGTCAGACTGCATTGAGACCGATCGAGCGATTCGATCCGGTGCTCACCGATCCGAACCGTACGCTCACCCTACGTCAACGGCGCCTGCTCGGCGACTTTGGCGCCGACGATCCGAATCCCTACCGCCCTTCGTCGCAGAACCAGATCATTTTCGGTTGGGCCCGGACGGAATGAATGGATCTCTATGATCGCCTCGAGGCGGAACGATCATCCGATCCGCTCACCGGCGTGGCCCGGGTCGCACTGCAACGGCGCCGTCCGCGACAGGAATGCGCGAAGTACCTCGACGCGCTGAAACGGACCATGTGGGAGGATCCTCCGCCGTTCGTAACGCCACTGTATGCGGAGATGTATCGCGCCGCGTCCGCGGATGGACAGTGGCTGGCGATCTGGCTCATTACGAACGTGCAGAGGTCGTCGGACCACGCGAAGCGTCTCTGGTCTTTCGCGGCGAACGCGGTGAGCGCTGAAGAGCGGCGGCACCTCAAAGGGCAGGCGATCGGCGCCTCGCGTTACGCGCTGGTCTATCTCGAGTTGCTCGATCTCTGGTTTCCGAAAGCCCTCGACCATGCGCTCCGCTCCGAGCTCGCGCGGCTCGCACCGCGGTACTCACGGCGTCAGAAACCCGCGGCATCGGACGCGTGCACGCCGTCGATCAGCGACTTCGTGCAACTGAATGCTGCGGCGATTCGCGCCGTGGCTCATCAATTGATGCTGCGCTCGGCGGTCGGCGTTCCGCGTGAGGCGCACATCGGAAAGCGGGCGGCGACAATCACTCACAATATGCTGCGCGACCTGCTACGCGACGTCGCTGACACGGCGGTGCTGATCGAGCACAGAACGGAGCGCGTAGAGCCCGGCGAGCTTCGCACGATGTTCCGAAAAGGTATCCGCGACTTTCATCGGTTCACGACCGAAGAGCCGCTCGAGTTCAGCTACCATCTTCGCTTCGGGAACTATCCGTAAGACGCCCGGCCTCCCGCGATGGACCTCGTCGAGTTTCTCACCCTCAGAGATGCCGGCCTCCCTTCCGTAATCGAGAAGGTGCACGAAAGCATCGGGCTGCGCGACGATGACGTCCTGCTCGCGGTCGGCTCGCTCGTCGAAGGCCTCGGCAACAGCAAGTCCGACGTCGATCTTCTGTTGATCACGCGGCGCGAAATCGGCGCTCATCCGGCAACGCTGGTCGTCGACCGCTGCCTCGTCGATCTGCGCGTTCTGCATGCGCGCGACGTCGAAGAGCTGCTGCTGCGATTCGATGCCTGGTCGCGCCTCGAGTGGGCGGTCACTCACGCGGTGAAATTCACACTCGACGAGCGAACATTGCTTCATCGCATTCTGAACGGTTATCCACTTTACAACGGACGGCGCAACCGCGTCATGAAGCGTCTGCCGCAACCGAGAGACCTGGCGCGGCTCAAGCTCCACGTCGCACGCCAGGCGTCGCGCACGATTCAGGTCGACATGGCCGGCTACCGCGAAACCGGCGATTACCGCTCGATGGTCTTCGCCGCACAAGAGGTAGCCGGACATGCGGTCGACGCGCTCGCCGCCGGTTACGAATTGACGAATCCGCTCATCAAATGGAGGAGCCGGATGCTCGACGCGGTGCCTGATGATTGGGAAGGGTCGTTGATGACGCGTCCTACGGGTCTCAAGGCGGGCGAGTTCATCTGGCGTCTCCATCGGGCGCCTGAATGGCCGGACCGCGCCAGCACGTCGAAACACGCCCTCCGGATCACGACGTTCGCCAGAGCCGTGTTTCTCTCCGCCGAATTCCGGCTGCTGGGCGCGCCCGCTGCTCTCAAAGAAGCGTTCCGTCGCTTTCCGCGCGGCAAGATGCGAAGCACAGCACGCGACAGCGAGGCAGCGCTGCCGTATCTCGACTTCGACGTCGACTTCGTCCTCTCCGAAACCGGTGCCGCGCTCGGTCGCCTCAACGAGTTCGGCGAACCAATCGAGCTGCCTCCGTGCGAATTCGCGGTCGCGCTGTTCTTTGACGGCATCACGACTGCCCGCGATGCCGCAACGAGAGTTTATGGATCCTCAGCTAAGAAGGTGCTCAAAAACGTCGATAACGTCCTGTCCCGTATCACGGAAGCAGGCTTCACGGTTCCATGTACCGCGCACGAGTAAAGAAGAAAGCCGGCTCAACACCGGCTTCCCTCCATCGAATTCACCGAATCAAACAAATTCCTGCGGGTGTTGCGGCGGATTCTGTCGGAGCCCGAGCTGGTTTCCGTCGGGATCTTTGAAGAACGCCAATTGCACGCCCGGCGGCACCGTCTGGATCGGCGTCACTGGCACGCCCAGTGCGACCAGGCGGTCACGCGCCTTGGCGATGTTCGGCACCACGAACGTCGGTGTGTCGCTGCCCGGTTGCGGTACCCCTTTGTTGAGCCCGAACGCGAGACAGCGCATCTCGGGAACATTCAACTGCGCCCACCAACCCGGAACGTCGTACCGAGGATCGTGAACCAGCTGCAGATTCGCTGCATACCACTTTACGCTGCTATCTACATCGGTGACATTCAACTTCACGACAAACGAAAAATGCCCGATCACGTCTTTCAGACTCATCGATGGACCTCCTCAATCTAACCAAGGAGTGCCGGTACGGCGGATTTCCCTACCCCCCACCTGAGATCTTTCATGCCGCAAAAACCCCGAAAAGTCACTTTTTGTGCTGGGACGGAAGGGCTACCACCGTTATAAGTGCTGACATTCAAAGACTTAAGGCTGGTGCCGGGGAGAAACTCTGAACACCGTCAACCTTTTCGGCCCTGATTTGCGGGAGCGTGGGTGAGGGGCTCGTGCATTCTGCTGCTTGAACGTTCCGTTTTCGTACGGTGGGGGTATGCCTTTCCCCGACACTCCCATTGTGAAAGGAACGCACCGGCGCCGTCGCACGGTCGTTAGGAAGGCCTATACGACGGGAGGGATGTCCGCGTTAATCTCAGGGACGAACAGCGACAGAAAATCCAGATTGACTGGCCTGTGCGAACGAGCGAGAGGGTGAAGCCCGGACGTTGTGCGACAGGTCCGAATCGCCCATGGCGAGACACGAAGCGGCAAACCTGGTCGAGACGTGGGATCACCTCGCTCGGCTTCACCGCTGAACCCCGGTGTGCGGGGCCGCATGCACGGTGATGTAGGAGGGGGAGGGCCGCGAGGCTCCCCCCTATCCCGATTCAAGTGCGCCCGGTTGTGCTCGGACGCCACCGACTTCCGGCAACGCCGAGTCTCGTTCGATAGCACGAGTCGATACCAACATCCAACGAGCCTCATGCCGCTGACATGCTGTGCCCCCCGGCTCAAGGTCGCCCAGGGCGTCGCCGACGCTCCGAGGGAGCGAACGACTGCTGTGCCCGCGTTTTCGCGCGTGATGCGATTTCATCCCCACGGCGATATCGAGGGAGCATGTAATTCTCCCGAGACTGGCGACCTCATGCGAGAGCGATCCCGATCGCACGTCGTCACACTCCCTGCAGAGGAGGTAGGCGAGCAGATTGCGACGATCGAAGGATTCATTCGCCGGTACTCCCGCCACGAGGCGGCGTTCCTAGACCTAGAACTCACTACCCACGCGGGTGTTCTTGACCGGAACGCCGGATTCATGAGCTCGCGGCCCTGTCTGGCTCCAGCCGGCGGAGTCGGTAGCCGACTACCTGGCGCCTGTCGGTACTTCCATCATTTTTCTCCTTGCAATACAGGAAGGTTTGGGTTAGAAGGCATGATGGCAAGTTAGCACTTTCATGGCCGGAGGACAGTCTTTCTCAGGGTATGTGACATCTACTCACCATTTCAGGAGCGCAGTAATGTCAACACACGGACCGTCGGAACACCCTTTACAACTAGTTGTACAGCTTCAACCGCCCGACACGAACGATTGGGATCACCTGGATCGCAGCTCCCGATCGCTTCTCGCAGGCCTGAAAGAATCCACAGATATCACTGATGTAAGATTTCTCAAAGGCGATACGATTCCTGTCGGAGCAAAGTCCGGTGAAGCAATAACGATTGGCTTCGTCGCACTGACCGTGCTGCCAAGCCTGCTGCCGCGGTTCGTGGACGCTCTTCAGGCGTGGTCGCTAAGATGGCGTGACTACAAGATCCGAATCAAGAGGCAGGTCGGAGATCAGTCTTTGGAAATCGAGTACGCTCCGGGCAAGACATCTCTTGATGAGCTCAATGGTCTCCTCTCGCTGATTGCGGGCTATGACGCGCACGGATCGACGGCGGCACAGTCAAACTCCGAGCCCTCTGCTACGTGAGCCCGGTCCCATTGCGGTGCCGGCGCTTGTCCGTCGCGGAAAATGCAAGAAGCCCTGCCAGCGCGCGAGGATGACCTATGAGCAGAAGACTGGCGTTGGTAATCGGCAACAGCCACTACCGCGATAAACATTTTCTACCGCTCATAGCGCCGGAGCAAGACGCGAACGACTTCGCCGCTGTCTTGCGTGACCCCGGCATCGGTGGATTCGATGAGGTTACTACGCTGATCAATGAGCCGCACGACTCCATCAGGCGGGAGGTTGAAAAGTTCTTCAAGGACAAGAAAAGCGACGACCTACTAGTCTTCTACTTTTCCGGTCACGGCGTCCGGTCGGAACAAGGCGACCTGTATCTCGCGCAGATGGACACGGAGGTGAGCGTACTTCGCTCAACCGGCCTCTCATCGGCCTTCATTACCGAATCCATGGATGAGAGTCGTTCGAGATCACAGATGCTGATCCTCGATTGCTGCTTCAGCGGTGCATTCGCCCGCAATGCAAAGTCGGCAAGCGAGACGTCTGTCGGCACGAAAGAGTCCTTTAGCGCGAGTGAATCCTTTCGCCGTGGAAGCGGCCGCACGGTACTGACTGCAACGGACTCTCTGCAGTATGCCTTTGAGGGCGAACGCCTCGTGGGTGACGCCAAGAACTCTGTATTCACGCACTATCTTGTACAGGGCTTGCGCACTGGCGCCGCCGACGCGAACAAGGACGGACTTATTACAGTCGACGAACTGTTCGATTATGCATCCGACAATGTCCAAACGCACGCTCCACGCCAGACGCCATGTAAATGGTCGTATGGACAACACGGCGATATTATCATCGCCCGGACGCCTCCGCCCGTACGTGGGGAAGCTTTCGGCCCATTGCCCAAATCCATGCCCCACTTGCATCGCGCGATTGCCTGTGGGCTGTTATTGGTTCTTAATAGTTTGCTCGCGGGCTTAGGTTCGCTACTTTGGGGCCATTTTCCCTATTGGCCGGCGCTCGTTGTATATGGCTTGGCTTGCATACACCTCGGAGGGTGGGGTCTGATTCTCGCGGCGCTCACGCCAGTTGTCTCCTCCGTGCTCGGAATCGGAGGAGCGCCGCCTTACCTTTATATTCCGGTGAATGTTCTTCAGGGTCTGCTTTTTATGGCGGCGTTCCACTATGGCCGTATCGATCGGACACTGAAGACCTGGAGTTCAAGAATCCAATACGTTGCTCTCGCCGTCGCAGTACCGAGCTTTATCGGAGGTTGCCTAGCGTGGTTCCTTCGGGCTTTCGCAGAGCCTAACGCGAATGACCCGCGCATGATTATCTATGCGCTCTGGTGGACAGGCGAGAACGTCTTGCCGGCAGTTGTCCCGGGCATCTGGCTTCATCAGGTCCTCGGTGAACTCTATGCGCCATTTCGATGGCAGTCCGGAGGACAGCCTCATTCATGGAGACGAAGGACACTCGACAATGCGACTCCATGGATGATCACGCTTCTTCTCTTTGCAGCCATAATTATCGGATTAGTGTCGCGGCAACTGATGTCGGCCGGGCGGATCCAGGCGGCGGGCTGGTCACATGCGTGGGCCGTTTCGATGTGGCGGTCGGTTTATGAATTAACGGGGGAAAGCCCGCTTTTGCGCGGACTGGTCTTGACCCTCATGATTACCATTTTGTGGTCAGTCGGTTCGGCGATTCGTTTCGCCAAGCGTACATGGATTCTCGAGGTCGCTGTGAGCCAACGGCTTCCGTTTTTTCAGCGGGAACTGCCTGGCGGACACCAATTGGCAACTATATTGAGCGCCAATTTTGCAGGGTTCAGGGATATCGTCGTGCGCATGCCGCCAAACCGAGTCATTGCTTGGTTGAACATGTATTTGGACGCCTGGTCCGACTCTTGTTCGGCCCGCGGTGGTTACGTCGAGAGCATCGTCGATGGCCGCGTGCGCCTCGTGTTTGGAATCAACGAGACTGGCTCTGGTGCGGTAGAAGCCCTGCAGTGCGCTCTGGACACGCTCGATCGCTTGTCGACGGTCGAGCGCGAGCTTAACGCGCAGGGAGGCCCGTCGATGCGCTGCGAGATTGGCATGGAGACAGGATCGATAGTTGCTACGGAGATCGGTTCGCGGAATCGGTGCCAGTTCACGGTGTTGGGCGAGGCGGTATGCGTCGCACGCGAGATGGAGGACCGGGCGAGAGAGATTCGCGCCGATGCTCTGCCAGTCGTCCTGTCCTACAATGCAGCTATGGAGGCCGGTTTCTTCATAACGCCAAGCAGCGACGAAGTGCTGCTTGAACTGCCTGCCGACGCGCTTGTTTCGAGCCGTCCTCGGAGGGCGTTTGCGGTCAAGGATGCCGTGACCGCTCGTGAGATCGCAGGCCGCTCCATTGCGGCGGTAGCAGTTGGCGGGAGGTAAACCGTAGTGCGCTCAGTTTTCCTACATCGACAACGGAAGCCTTGCCCGATTCGTTTGCACGCAGTCGACGAACGCGACGACGCAGCCGGACCTGCGACTGTTCGCGGCCCGTGCCGCCGCTATTGGATCTCCTTTCCCTTTAGCTTCTCTGGAAGGCGGCAATGATGTGCAAACTAGCAGCCGTGGGTTGTACACTGTCCTTGCTTATGGACTGCGCTCAAGCCGGTAAAGGTCCTGGAACGTACACGATGATGGTCGTCGCCGACGCAACCCGCGGCACGAAGTCCCCCGTAGACGTTGGCCCTGCGGGCAGTTCACAAGGCGACCTCTTTGTTTTCGACCAACCGCTTGTGGATCAGAAAGGAATGGACATCGGAACGAACAGCGGCTTCTGCGTGAGTACGAAGCCCGGAGAATACTCTGAATGCCAGTGGACGCTCAAACTCGGCGACGGGACGATTACGGTCGCCGGTCGAGAAGCGGAAAAGGGTACGTCGCGCGTGTCAGTGATCGGCGGCACAGGCGCGTATGCCGGAGTTCGGGGCGAGCTGGCCACGACGTCGAATGGCAACGGCACCTTCACGCAGGTCTTGACGCTTAATAGATAGAGGGGAGAAGTAGTCGAGATGGATCACGTACAACAGCATTTTCGTCCTCCCGACAGGGAAGGAATGCGGACGGCCCTGCAGAACTTTCTGGAGGCTTGCGGAATAGACACGGATCACACGGACTTCGCGCGAACCGCGACACGAGTGACAGAGACCTGGTGCGCTGAGTTTCTGGCCGGTTTTGGGGAAGACCCCGCGGTTCTTCTGAAAGACGTAGTTGTCGGCGAGCAGCCGCCGCAGTTGGTTATCGTCGCCGGACTGAGATTTCACTCTATGTGTCCGCACCACCTAGTGCCCTACCGTGGGCTTGCAACCGTCGGTTATCTCCCCGGAGCTAAACTGGCTCCCTTCGGCAGACTCAGCGCGATAGTCGATTGTTTCACTAAACGCCTCACCCTTCAGGAGCGCGCCACTGTAGCCATAGCTGAAGCTATACGCAATCATCTCGGATCTCGCGGCTCAGGGTGCGTTATGGAAGCTGAACAATTGTGCCTGGCTCTACCGGGTGAGAAACACAACGAAAGCCGGGTCATAAGCAGTCACTTTACAGGTGAGCTCGCGGAGAGGCATGAATTGCAAGGCCGGTTCTTCCGGCAGTAAGGATCATCCACGATGTCTGAAGAAAAAGAGTCTAAGCCTCTTGCGGCGATAGTCACGACGCTGTTTCACAACGAACTCACATCAACGATGGTTCTGGCGGCTGAGCGAGCGTTCCGGGCCGCCGGGGCGGATATTCTCGAGGTCATACAAGTCTCCGGATGTTTTGAAATTCCTTTGATTCTTCAGGAGTTGCTCAGCGATCCGCGCGTCGATCTTGTCGCGATTCTCGGCTACATCGAGAAAGGTGAAACCTTGCACGGCGAGGTGATGGCGCACGTCGTTCTGCGCGCCGTACTCGATCTGGAACTGCAGCATAAGAAACCCGTAGGTATCGGTATCATTGGACCGGGCGCCACCGTCGAGCAGGCGGAAGCACGAAAGGTGGGTTACGGCGAAGATGCAGCGAACGCGGCGCTTCATACGCTCAGACTATTGTCTGAGCGCGCTGGCAGTAGTATATGACGACTGAGACGATGTCGATCGAATCTTGGTCACGTGTGCACTTGGCGACACTGAGCGAGCCGGTGAGGCGAAAGATTCCACTGCGCTGTTCGTGGAAGTGGTCGATCCGCTTGTGCGGGAGTTCGCGGCCGACGAAATCGCTCGGCGCGCAAGATCATGGGCTGTCGCACTGCGCGGGATCTTCGACAGACGCGAATAGCGCCTCACGGGTCTTTGGGAGCGTTTGACGGCTGGTGAGAGGCTGTCTCCCGCGCTGACGGGGCCTGCTCAGCGCAAGGGCTCGAGGTGAATCGTTCTTTTGCTTGCGCAAAATGCGTCTCCGTCGTCCCAGGGAGCGACATTGCTGCGTAATCGCGAATCTGACGCAAGACGCGGACCTCGCCAGCGGAGGCATCTGGGAATTTCCGAAGACTTCAACAGCCATCCAAGATCTGATGTCGCGGCGGGTGACTGTCGCTTTTCAACTCATCCGCCGCCAACTCCACGGCGACACGTACAGCAGCAAGGGTTGGCTACATCCGCGGACCGCGCAAGGTAGGAGAATGGCGCGTGCAGCGCGCGCCGCGCTTTTTCTCAGTTGCTCCGCTTCGAGCGAAACCCGCCACTGCACTCAGCGAGGACGCGTGTGCCAGCGGATCGTGGTGTCTCGGCATTGTCGATAGCGAGAACGCCGGACCCACTCGCGAGCGCCTCCATTACGGCCCGCTCAACCATTCGGCGTGATCGGAAGGACCAGCGCTGGCCGCGCTTGGCTCCGTGCGATTGTTCACGCCCTCACCTCGCACGAACCACGCGCGGCCGAAGCGAGTCGTCAGGCGCTTGTCGTGGAGCGCGTTCAGGGCGATAGTTGCTTTCACCATGCCCGGTCCGCCGAGGATCGGGAGCGGCAGGGGGTGTTCTTCGAGCAGGACCGATATCACTAGATCGACCTCGCGCTCGCGGCCGATGCAGTGACCAGGTGCCGGGAGGCGCAACAAAGGGCCTGGGGCGCCGCGAGCTAACTACGGAGCTCAAGGTGTCGCAAAGAAACGGAACCAGATCGTCAATGTCCTTTCCGTATGTGAGGTAGAAGAGTCCCTTGCCCGATTGATACCGCTTCTGCAGGGTCTTTCGCTCGGTGGTGCGCCAGAGGCAGTAATGGCGGTAAATGGCGTCGGTCACTCATCGAGTTGACGAAGTTCATCCTGCGTGGAATCCCATCCGAGGCCGCACGAAGATCAGCGAAGGCTGCCGGCACTGGGCGATGCCCAGCCGAGAGACTCCGCTAGCTTTTCCGGAACAAACCCGAAGGTCGAATCCAAGTTCGTACGGATGACCGACGACCCCCTGAAACATCTCGGCGAACGATGATGCAGGAGCAAGGCGATCTCGACAATCTGAAACGTGGAGCGATCCGTTGAACACACACAGAACGCACACACCTTAATAAAACCTTAAAATTCGCCGTTTTCCGCGTCGGGGCAAAACAGTAATGGCCAGCGTAAGTGCTGACCGTTGAGAGATATACAATTGGTTGCGGGGGCGGGATTTGAACCCGCGACCTTTGGGTTATGAGCCCAACGAGCTACCAGACTGCTCCACCCCGCGACACTGGTGAGAAACGCTTGGCGGCTGGATGGCTCCGGCCGCGGTGAGGGGCGTGATTATCGGTTCGGCGCCCTCATGCGTCAAGGGCCTTCGTAACCCGGCCCCCCACACCTCCATTCCCGGGAAGAGGCTGGCACGGATATCGTTTGTCGACCGGGCGAATGAAGCGACTCCTTCTGATTCTCATGCTCTCCACGGCCGCCGGCGCGTCGACCCTCCCCGGCTTTCGCGTTCAGCTCTTGCGGGGCGTTCCGGGGTTCGTCACCTCGCTCGCCGTCGACTCCCACGGAACGATCTACTACTCCGTCAAGAGCGGCGACATCATTCGTTTCGGAACGACCGACACCGTCGTCGCACACGTGCCCACTTTAGGCGATGGCAACTCCGGGCTGATCGGGCTGGCGCTCCGCGATGATCACACCGCCATCGTTCACTACACCCTGCCAGGTCAGACCTACGACGTCGTATCCGCCGTCGACCTCGGCACCGGCATCGAGAGCGAGATCCACCGGTTCGCTTGCGACAAAGATGTGCCCGAGCGCGGCGTTTCCACAGAGCATCACGGCGGCAATCTCACCATCGCGCCGGACGGCTCGATCTTCCTGGCCATCGGCGACTTCGGCGCCCCCCTGCTGGCTCCCGATCCGGCATGGAACGCCGGCAAGGTCTGGCGCATCCTCCCCGACGGCTCGGTTGTGCAGTTCGCGCGCGGCTTCCGCAATCCGTTCGATCTGGCGTGGGATGCCGCGACGCAGAGGGTCATCCTGACCGACAACGGCGACGTCGCCGACGACGAGATCGACGTTGTGGCCGAGGGGGACGACTGCGGCTGGCCGTACACGGCTGGCAACGAGCCGCCGAAGGCTGGCACGCGCCCGCCGGTCTACACCTTCCCTATCGTCGTCGCTCCAACCGGCCTGGCGCCGCTCAGCGGGCGCAATCCCATCCTTCACAGCGGCTACCTGCTGGGCACCTACGTGGCCAAGGCGCTCTACTACATCCCCGATGTCTACTCGCAACCGATGCCCGATCCGATAGCGGTCATTCAGGACGAAACCGATCCGATCATCGACGTCGTGGAGGGCCCGGATGGCAGCATCTACTTCGCCAGCGGCATCGGCATCTACAAGCTGATCGTTCCGATGCGCGGCGACTGCAACGGCGACGGCAAGGTCGACTCGTTGGATGTGGCCACGCTCAGCAAGCTCCTAGCCGGCGGCTCCCGTCCGATGACGTCCGCACAGAACGCCTCGGTGCGCGGCAGTTGGGGATGCGACGCCAACGGCGACGGAATCATCGACAGCCGCGACTTGACGACGCTGGCAGGGTTGGTGCGTGGACGTGCGGTGAGGAAGTAACGCGGTTACGCGGTTACGAGGTCTCGGGGTTGCTGAGTTGCTAAGTTGCTGAGGTGAGGGAACTCCCGAACCCTGCAACCCAGAAACCCAGCAACCTTGCAACCCCACACCGCGAGACCCCGCAACCTCGCGACCCCGCAACCTCGCGACCCCGCAACCGCGTACCGAATTTTTCCGCTACGATTCACCTTTCATAACGCCGGGAGGAACCTATGTACGACGAACAGATTGCTGGTCCGATGCGCGCGGAGCTGACGCAGCTCGGATTTGAAGAGACACGCACGCCGCAGGAAGTCGATGCGGTGCTGAAGGAGAAGAAGGGTACCGTGCTGGTGGTGGTGAACTCAGTATGCGGATGCGCCGCCGGAGTGGCCCGCCCCGCCATCGCACTCTCGCTGGAGAACGGGGTCCGCCCCGACCGGATGATCACGGTCTTCGCCGGCAATGACCGCGAAGCGACGGCCCGCGCTCGCGAGTACTTTGTCGGCTACCGCCCCTCATCCCCCTCGATGGCGCTCTTTCGCGACGGCGAGCTGGTGAAGATGGTCGAGCGCTGGCAGATCGAAGGCCGCGCCGCCCACGACATCGCCTCCGAGCTGGCGGCGTCGTTCAATGAGTACTGCGCGAAGGAAGCGGCGGTTTCGTAACTGCGCGGCTTTCGCCGCGCGTTTTCGGTTGTCGGTTGTCTGTGCCTGCCTCGGGGAGGCTCAGGGCCTGACGTAAGAGGCTTTGAGGGTCCCTCATGAGGCTTTTTTCGACCCCCATGAGGCTTCTTCCGACCCCCATGAGGCTTTTTCCAACCCTCATGAGGCTTTTTCCGACCCTCATGAGGCTTTTTCCAACCCCCATGAGGCTTTTTCCGACCCCCATGAGGCTTTTTCCGACCCCCATGAGACTTTTTCCGACCCCC
>Ga0210402_10000035_pt1 | contig 127026 bp, 113 predicted proteins | sample IncBWC7MmetaG_FD_161055 | JGI IMG/M metagenome (GOLD analysis project Ga0210402, IMG submission 161055) | Forest soil microbial communities from Barre Woods Harvard Forest LTER site, Petersham, Massachusetts, United States - Inc-BW-C-7-M | ecosystem: Environmental > Terrestrial > Soil >...
GGAAACAAAAAGCCTTGAGGCAGAGACGAAGAATCAAAACCTTCGTCTCCATCGATCAACAAACTAACGCCCAGAGGGGGGATTATTAGCTGGCCAACCGGGGGGAAAGTTGGATGGCCGTTGACACCGTGCTCTCCCCCTGCGTGGCAATGCGACGCATTCTGAGCGCCCGTGCTCCCCCCTGAGTGGCAATGCGACACGCCCCGAGCTCACGTGCGCTCACCCAGCGTTAACGCGAGGTGTCAGACCTTCGTTTTTCTCCATCGCGTAACTCATTGATAGACCAAGACTTCAGGCAGTGCGCTTTAGCTCTCGGCAAGAGCTCCGAGTTATTCGGCATGATCAAAGCTTCTTCAGCATGACCGTCTTTATCTGCGCTCATCTGCGTCATCTGCGGATAGGCCTTTCGCCGGCGCTACACTGAAGACAGTATGAAAGCCGCCGTCTGCACGCGATACGGGCCGCCGGAAGTCCTGCAGATCCGCGAGGTCGAGATGCCTGTTCCGAGGGACGGCGAAGTTCTCATCAGGATCCATGCGGCGGCGGTCACCTTCAGCGACTGTTTCGCCAGGAGCGGCTTCAAGGGGGCTCCGCGTATCATGCAGATCCTGGTGCGGCCGGTGCTGGGGATCAGGGTCCGAGGAGGTCGATCCTGGGGTTGGTGCTGGCGGGAGAGGTCGAACAGGCAGGCAAGCGCGTCCGGCGCTTCAGGGTGGGCGACCGGGTGTTTGCCTTCACCATGTTTCATGGTGGCGGCTTCGCCCAGTACACCTGCCTTGGGGAAAACAAGACCATCGCGTTGACTCCGTCCAACCTGAGCGATGAGGAGGCGGCGGCGATTCCTTACGGAGGACTGATGGCGTTGCACCATCTCAGGAAAGGTAACATTCAGAGTGGGCGACAGGTGCTCATCTACGGAGCATCCGGCGCGACAGGAACGTCGGCGGTTCAGTTGGCCAGGCACTTCGGGGCGGAGGTGACCGCGGTGTGCAGCACCACGAACCTGGAGCTGGTGAAGTCTCTGGGAGCGGACACGGTGCTCGACTACACGACGCAGCACGACCTTGGCGGAGGGAAGCTTTACGACATCGTGCTCGACGCGGTCGGAAGGAGAAAGACCTCGGCGCTGAAGGTGGACTGCAGACAGGCTCTCGCGCCGGGCGGGAAATACCTCTCGGTCGATGATGAGATGCCCAAGGCTTCGGCAGGCGCTCTCACGCTGCTCGCGGAACTGGCGGAGGCGGGGAAGCTCAGGCCGGTCATCGACCGGCGCTACCCGCTGGAACAGATCGCCGAGGCCCACAGGTATGTCGAGCTGGGGCACAAGAAGGGGAACGTCGCCATTACCGTCAGCCATGATTGCTGACGAAAAGACTTATCCGCAGATGACGCAGAGAAACACAGATTGAAGACCGTCGTACTTGCGCACGTCTGCGTCATCGGCGGATTAGCCTTCATGGCCGCGCTACACTCCCGCGCATGAAACGCATTGCATTGGTCATGACACTACTCATCGCAGGTGCCTCCTTCGCCGCGCCGAAGAAAGCAACGCCGCTGATGAAACCGCTTACGCCTGACGAGCTTCATGCGCTCGCTCACGATTATTACGAGTGGCAGAAGAAGACTTACCCGGTCAGTGCCAGCGATCAGGGATTTCATGCCGCCGACGACAAGCTCGGCGACTTCTCGCCCGCGGCGATCGCGCGCAATGCCGCGCATGTCCGGGCGCTGCTCGATCGCGTGCGCGGCGCGGACGTCAGCGGCTGGCCGAAGGACGACGTCATCGACTGGCTGCTCTTTCGCTCGCAGCTCGAGGGGGCCGACTTTCCGGAGCGCGTCCTGAAGCCGGAGGAGACCGACCCGCAGGTCTACGTCGGCGAAGCAAGCAACGCCGTCTTCTCGCTGTTGAAGAAGGACTACGCTCCCGCGCGTACGCGGGCGCTGGCGGCGACGGCGCGGATGAAGGCGATGCCGGCCCTGATCGAGCAGGCTGAGCGCAATCTGAAGAACCCCGTGCGCCTCTACGCGCAACTGGCCATCGATTCGGCACGATCCATCGATCCGCTCTTTTCCTCGAGCCTGATGACGATCGCCGGCGACCTCTCGCCCGACGAACGCAATTCGCTCGATGCCGCGCGCGAGGAAGCGGTCGCCTCGCTGCACGGCTTCGCCGACTGGCTGGAGAAAGACCTCCCGAAGATGACGGCCTGGAAGCCGATGGGGGAGGCGAATTACAACTACATGCTCCGTCACATCCTCCTCCTGCCGATGGATTCGCGCGACGTGGCGCACCTCGGCGAGGTGGAGCTGGGGCGTTATCGCGCCCTCGAGGCCATGCTGGCCGATCCGTCGATGGCCGATCCCAATCCGGCACGCGTGAAGAACATCCCCTCCGATCAGCAGGCTTTCCTCGCCGCGTACGAGAGCCACGAGCAGGAGATGATCGACTTCCTCAAGCAGAAGAAGCTGGTCACGCTGCCGCCGTATCTCGGTTCGTTCCAGATCCGGCAGCTCCCCGAGGCCTTCAAACCGACCAGTCCCGGGGGATTCATGAACCCGCCCGGCATTTACGACGCCGATGACGGCGGCTTCTACTTCATCCCCACCTACAACCCGCAGAGCCACAACTTCTATATTCGCGCCGCCATCGAGGACCCGCGTCCGATCCTGGGGCACGAAGGCATCCCCGGCCACTTCCTCCAGCTCTCGATCGCCAATCACCTCCAGAACGAGATCCGTCGGCATCACGGCGAGAGCGTCTTCATCGAGGGCTGGGCACTCTACGGGGAGGAGATGCTGCTGCGAGAAGGCCTCTACGCGCCGGAGTCAGCAGCTGCGGCGCAGGTGCTGCGCCTTTCGCGCTACCGCGCTGCCCGCATCGGTGTCGACGTGAATCTGCACACCGGGCGCTGGTCATTCGAACAGGGTGTGAACTACTTCATGGACGGCGGCGGGCTCGATAAGGAAGCGGCGGAAGGGGAGGCGGCGGGCGCGGCGTCGTCTCCGACGCAGAAGATCAGCTACATCACCGGCAAGTGGCAGATCATGCACCTCCTGGGGCGCTACCGCGATGCGAAGGGGGCCGATTTCCGGCTCGGCCAGTTTCACGACGACCTGCTGGCACACGGTTCGCTGCCGGTGTCGATTCTGACCTGGATCCTGCTCGACGATCCGAGCGAGATCGAACGTGCCACCGGAATGAAGTTCGGCGCGAAGTAGAATTTACTCTTTGGAGGTGCGCGATGCCTGTAGTCGATAAATACGAGCCTGGGATGTTTTGCTGGATCGAGCTGGCCACGAACGACGTTGCGGCCTCGAAGAGCTTCTACACGTCGCTCTTCGGTTGGGAGACCAGCGACAATCCGAACCCTAACGGTGTCTACACGATGCTACAAAAGGACGGCCACGACCTCGGCGGACTGTACGAGAACAATGACGCTCCGCCGAACTGGGCGTCGTACGTTGCCGTGTCGAGTGCCGATGATTCCGCCAGGAAGGCCCAGGACCTCGGCGCGAACCTCATGGCCCCGCCGTTCGACGTGATGGATTTCGGCCGCATGGCCGTCGTCACCGACCCGCAGAGGGCGACGTTCTGCCTGTGGCAGGCGAAGAAACACATCGGCGCGACCATCCGCGGCGAGACCGGTACGTTGTGCTGGAACGAGCTGATGACGCCGGACACCGTTACCGCGCGCGACTTCTATGCGAAGCTCTTCGGTTGGAGCCTGAAGCCGAGCCCCGAGTACACCGAGATCAACGTCGGATCGACCGGGATCGGCGGGATGTTGCAGCTCACCCCCGACATGCAGGGAATGCCGGCGAACTGGGCTCCTTATTTCATGGTCGACGATTGCGACGCCACCGCCGACAAGGCGAAATCGCTCGGTGCCCAGATCTACGTGAAGCCGACCGACATCCCCAACGTCGGCCGCTTCGCCGTCATCGGGGATCCCCAGGGAGCGATGTTCGACATCATCAAGGTGGCGATGTAACGTTTCTGGCGTTTCTGGCCGCTGCTTGCGAGCGACGTCCGGCCCGGGGGGTGTCGCCGCAACGCGGCGCGTTCGCCGCGTTAGCGGCAACAGACGGTAGCCAGGGGTGCGAGCGTTTTTTGCGAGCACCCCTGGAAGCGGATGTAGTGGGCTTCGTGCCGCGTCAGCGGCACCGGAAGTCGTCGCAATCGTCATTCGTCGCGCTCGTCCAGTGCCGCTGACGCGGCACAATTTCAATGGACACACAACCAGGGGTGCTCGCAAAAAGCGCTCGCACCCCTGGCTACCTTCTTGAGCCGCTATCGCGGCGCTTCGCGATGTCCTACTTCTTCCGCGTGTAGGCGATGTCCATCATCTTGACCATCTTCCCGTCCGGGCCGGCGCCCCACATCTCGAGCGTGTGGTGATCGCTGTCGACGACCGTCACCTTCTCTTTGACGGGGGAGGCTTTTCCGGTCATCGGGTCGTCCATGGTCGAATTGAACGTGAATGAGTTGCCGGAGGCGTCGGCGTCGCCGGACGAGACCATCATCGCCGTGGTCATGTTGTCCATCCAGGTGCCGATGTACTTCTTCTTGATGTTGTCGTAGCCGGTGAAGCCGATACCGTGGAAGGGCATGTTCATGAACGTGCCGGAGAATTGCTGTTCGACCCAGCGGCCGTCGAGAGCCCAGGAGTTCTCGGACACGCCGCCGCCAATCGCCGGAGGGGCGCCCGGCTGCATGTACATCTTCACCTCGGCGTTGAAGGTGCCCACCATCGCGCCGAGCTTCTTGTGAGCGTCGCCCGGCGTGGCGGCTTTCATCATTGCGTCCATCTGCGCCTTTTGATCGGCGGCAGCTTGGGCCTTCGGGTCATCGGCGAAGGCGAGGGTGGCGGTAACAGCGATCAGGATAGTGGCGGCCAGGATTCTGCTGCGCATCAGTGTTCTCCTCTTTCGAATCAATTGTTGGGAACGAGGAGACGATTGTAATCCGCCGGGCGCGGACTCTACTTGCTGTAGACCGTGACCTCCGCCGATGAACCGACGGCGACCTGATCGGCCGGAGGACCGTTCCACGAAATTCGCACCGGAACGCGCTGCACCACCTTCACGAAATTGCCGGAAGCGTTGTCGGGCGGAAGGAGCGAGAAGGATGCTCCCGTGCCGCCGGAGAGGCTTTCCACCTTCCCTTCGAAATCCCGCCGGCCGAGCGCGTCGACGCGGATCGTGGCTCGCTGCCCGGGCCGCATGTCGGCCATCTGCGTCTCCTTGAAGTTGGCCAGAACGTATGTCGTTCGCGGCACCAACTGTACGACCGGCATTCCGGCGGTGACGTACGAACCGGCGTGGACCGCGAGCTTGGAGGCGATGCCGTCGCGCGGGGCGACGATCTTGGTGTACGAGAGGTTGAGCTGCGCCGCCTTGACCGCGGCCTCGGCGGTGGCGACGCGGGCGTGGGCAAGCCGGGCTTGCGCCTCCGCACCGGTGATCTGCGCCTGCACGGGCGTGCTTTGCTGCACTCGCCCCTGTGCAGTCTGCACATTGGCCTGTGCGGCTTGGCGGGCGTTCTGGTTTTCGACGAGCTTGGCCCTGGCCTGGGAGAGATCGGCGTCAGCCGACTCGTGCGCGGCGCGCGCGGCATCGACCTGCGCCTTCGAGATGTCGCCCTTTCCACCGAGCTCCTCGGCGCGCTGGAAGTCGAGTAGCGCCTTCAACGCGTTCGCGCTGGCGCGCGTGACGGAGGCACGCGCCTCATTGACCGATGCCGCCGAGCTGTCGACGTTCTCCTTCGAGCTTTGCAGCGCTCCCTGCGCCGAGGTGAGAGCGCCGCGCGCGGTCGCGGAAGTGACCGCGGTGCGGGCATCGGCGTCGGCCGCCTGGGCCTGTGCGGTCGCTAGATCGCCCTCGGCCTGGGCCAGTTTGACCTGCGCGTCCGAGGGATCGAGATCGACGATCGGCTGGCCGGCGTGGACCGGCTGATTCTCCGATATGTAGACAGCGGTCACCTGTCCGGCAACGCGCGACGCCACCGGCACGATGTCGGCGGAGATCTGCGCATCGTCCGTCACTTCCTTCCCGGCCGCGAGAAAGGCGTAGATGCCATAGCCAATCAGCAGCGCCAGAACGGCGACGCCGAGGATGAGATAAAGGCGTTTTGCTTTCGAGGAAGCGATGGCCGGCTCGTGCTCGGCGATCTCCGGCATGTTGCTGGCAGTTGTTTCAGTAGTCGTCATTTACATCTCCACATGTACGTCGATCTTCTCTCCAACCTTCGGCGCCTTCAGGAAGAAGACGAGCGGAAGGACGCAGAGAAACAGGATTCCTGAGAGGTAGAAGAGCTTCTCGAACGAGAGCATCATCGCCTGCTGCCGAAGCTGACCGTCGATCATCCGGGCGGCAGTCTGGCGCGCGGCGATGGCGTCGAGGCCGCGGGACTGGAGCATCCGCTGGATGGCGGCGATTCGCGAGGCCATGGCCGGCGATGAGATCGAGAAGTGCGGCAGCATGTCTCCGCGGGCTATGGTGCTGAAGCGCGCCAGCATCGTTGCGAACACAGCCAGCCCGACGGAACCGCCGGTTTGGCGGAGCAGCGCGTTAAGTCCGGTGGCGTCGGATAATCGGTGACGCGGAATCGTACTTAGCGCCATCGTCGTCAGCGGGATGAAGAGGCAACTGAAGGCAACGCCCTGGATGATCAGAACCTGGACCACGTCCCTGCTCGACGTCGCCAGCGTGTAGTGGCCCATCTGCCAGGCCGTATACGCGAAGAGGACGATGCCGAAGGCGACAACGAGTCGTGGCGAGACCTTGTTGTAGAGCCGGCCGACGATCGGCATCACCACGAGCATGCTCAGACTGCGCGGCATCATGGCCAGACCGGCTTGCGTTGCGGAATAGCCCAGGAGAATCTGCATGAAGAGCGGGATCAGAAACGTCACCGCCATCAGCATGGCGAACATGACCGCGCCGATCAGCGTGCCGGATGTGAAGACGAAGTCTTTGAAGAGCGAGAAGTCGACCGCCGGAACGCGCGCGCTCAACTCGCGAATGACCAGCGCCACCAGCGACACGACGGCTACCAGCGTGATGATCTTGATCTCGCCCGACTGAAACCAGTCGTTCCGGTTCCCCTCTTCGAGCACGTATTGCATCGTGCCCAGTCCGAGAAAGAGAAGAGCGATGCCGCTCCAGTCCATGTTCTTCCGCTGGCGTACCGCCATCGTATGCATGGCCGCGCGAACGTCGTCCGGCTCCTGTACGAAACGGGAGACCATCAGCAACGAGATGATCCCGATGGGGACATTGATGTAGAAGATCCACGGCCACGAGTAGTTGTCGACGATGTAGCCGCCGAGAGTCGGGCCGAAGGCGGGGCCGAGGACGACGGCCATGCCGAAGAGCGCCATGGCCATCCCTTGCTCCTTCGGCGGAAAGGTCTGTCGGAGGATGGCCTGCTCGGTCGGCTGCAGCGCGCCGGCGCCGAGGCCCTGGAGGATGCGGAAGAGGACCAGCAGCGGCAGGGTCCGCACCATCCCGCAGAGCGCGGAGCCAATGATGAAGAGCGCCAGGCAGACCATGTAGACCCGCTTCTGTCCGAACAGCCGCGCCAGGAAACCGGTCAGCGGCATGACCATGACCGTGGCGATGACGAAGCCGGTGGTAACCCAGGTGATCTGCTCGATGGTCACGCCGAGCGAGCCGGTGAGATGGGGGACGGCCACGTTGACGATGGAGGCGTCGATGGCGCCCATCAGCGTGCCGAAGGTGATCGACACGGTGACGAGCCATTTGTTGACCGGTTTGCGTGCCGGGTGAGTCATCGCGCCGCCGGCCGCGTCGAACGTCGCGGCTGCGGAGGTCACGGATGGTCTCCCGTCATGTACCGCCGGATCGCGCCGGTGGCGTGCTCGTAATCGAATTGCGCGGCCGCGGCGTCGGCCTGCGCGGCGATGGCGTCTTCATGCGCCTGCCGATAGCTGTCCTGTCCTCGATCGACTTCGACCGGCGAGCCGTATCCTGCCGCGCGGCGGTCCCGGGCGACGGTGAGAGCCTCCTCGGCAACCTGCACGCTTTCGTTCGCCACTGCCACTCGCGCCTCGGCGTTCTGCAGCGTCATCAGCGAGCGGCGGACGTCCTGCTCGACGTCGCGCTCGATCTGGGTGCGCCGGGTCTGCGCGTCGTGCAATTGCACTTTGGCGCGGGCGATGTTGGCGTTGATTTCGGCGTGAAACAGCGGAACGCCGAGGTTCGCGGCGATGCGGCGGGTCCAAAGAAGGTCGGTCGACCGGTTGCCGCTCAGGTCCCCTTCGAAATCGACCGAGACGCTCGGCAGCAGGCGCGCCTTCGCCGCATCGACGGTGAGCCGCGCCGCTTTCTCCTGCTCTTCCGCTTCGCGCAGCTCCGGACGCTGCGCGCGGGCGGTGGCCAGCGAGGTATCGACCGGGGGGATGGTGGTGGGGGCGGAGGCGGTATCTTCGATGACGACCTCGCGCGACTCATCGGCACCGATGGCGTTCAGCAACGCCAACGATGCGTTCTGCCGATCGTTCTGCGCGGCCAGCAATGCCTGCCTGGCACGAGCCAGTTGGACGTTTGCCTGGGCAACATCGAGGCGGGTACCTGTCCCGGCCTTGAATTCGTCCTCGGCCGTCTGAAGCAGTCGCGTGAAGAGGGCGATGTCAGCCTGCCGCGCGTCGATCTGCGTCTGCGCGCGCTGCGCGATCAGGTAGAGGCGAGCCACCGATGCCGCGACGTCGTTCTCCGCCTGCTCGTTCTGATAGTGGCTGGCGTTTGCGCTGCTCTTCAGCGACTGGTAGTGCCTCAGCGCGGCGAGGTTGAACACCTGTACCGCCGCCGCGAGTTGGGCATCGGTGACGTTGAAGGGACCGACGACGGGCGGCAGCCCGGGGAGCGAAAAGCCGAAGGTCTGCAGGTTGATCGACTGGTTGTAGCGGATGAACCTCGCGTCTGCCTGGGGCAGCAGGGCATTGAGTGCCTCGGACCTGGCGATGCGCGCAAGCTGCTCGTTGGAGCGCGCCAGCTCCGCTTGTGTCCCCGTCCCCAGGGCCATACGGATGGCCTCGCCGACCGTTAGATGGAGCGGCGTTGTCTGTGCGCGCGCACTGACAGCGATTGCGAAGAAGAGGAAGGGAAGTCGTTTCAAACACATGCAGTTGAGTTCGCCCCGGCGTGAGGCTGCAATTAGGCCGCCACCGAACGACCGTTCGGTTAGTTGGCAGGTAAAGGGATTTTTGGGGCGGGTCATTCCTGCCTGGGAGCGCGGGCGTCTCGCCCGCGCTTGTCCGGCAGGATGTTGCGAAGAAGCGCGTGCGGGACGCACGCGCTCCCAGGGGACAGACCTACCGCTTCGCCGCGGTCGTTTCCTCGACCGCAACGTGTGCCTCTACGAACTCCGGGTCCCACGGTTTGCTGATGACGCAGGAGTTGATGCCGCCGACGCCCATGCTCAGCTTGCCGCTGTAGCCACTGTCGATGGCACAGCCATCGCTGGAGACGAATTTCGCATCCTGGATTTTTACGTCGTCGTGCAGGTCGTCTTCGGCGAGCGCGGTCGGGTAGATGCGTCCCTTGGACATGCCGAGGTGCTGCGCGGTCAGCTCCCAGCCGCCGCCGACGGACATGCCGTGGCCGAAGGTGCCCTTACGCGCGGTGAAAAGGACTTCCGCGTGCAGCATCTCCAGCGAATTGGCGATCTCGCTGGCGTCGCCGGGGGTGGCCGTGGCGTGCATGTCCCAGGTGGTGACGTCCGAGGCCTGGACGTCCTCCATCGCCTTCTTCATCGCCAGCTGCGGACCGCCTTTCGACGGCGTGATGATGTGATGCGCATCTGATGATGTCCCGATGCCGACGATCTCCATGCCGACGGGACGGAAGCCGTGCGCCATCAGCTCCATGGCATCGCCGACGATCCAGACGCACGAGCCGCCGGCGATGTGCGTTCCCTTGAACGCGGTGAGGGGATGGGAGACGTCGGCGTCGGCGGAGAGGACGTTGGCCTTGTAGAAGGCGGAGATGACCAGCGGGTGCGGCGGGGGATCGGTCATGCCGACGACGACCGCCTTGGCCTCGCCGAGGTTGATGGAATCGGCGGCCATCTTGAGTGCCACGCCGAACGAGGCGCAGGCGGCCACCGGTGCGAACGCCGGCCCGACGATGCGGCCGATCATCGACACCTGCGAAGCCGGGATGTTGGCGATGTTCCAGAGCAGGTTCGGCGAGACGGATGCCCACGGTTCGTCCGGACATCCCCACTTCCTGTTCAAACCTTTGATTTTGTTCAGCTTCTGGCGGATCGTGCTCAGAGCTCTCGCCGAGCCCGTCGAGGGGGGCACGGGCTCCGACTGAATGTCAGCGGCTTCCGCCAGATACTGAACGAGCTCGTCGCTTTTCGGCGCCCAGAAGGCCTCCCAGACGTGTTTTGCGTCGATCCAATCTTCGTGGCCGATCGGGAAGTCTTTTGGGTCTTGCGGCGCATCGGGATCGTGTTGGCCGCCGATGTTGGCGCGCAGAGCCGCGCAGCGCTCGGGGGCTGCCCAGAATTCGTTCCACTTGCGGAAGGCGCGGTCGTAGGCCAGCGTCTCGGCCGCGGTAACCGTCAGCTCACCGAGGCCGGTGCCGACGTAGACGTGCGCCTGCGTGCCGAGGGATTGGAGATACTCCTCGATACCGGGATTTTGCGTCAGCGACTGGATGAAGGCGCCGATGCACGACTGCACCATCGGCCCCATCTTGTCTTTGAGCTGGCTGAACTTCGCCGGCGGGAAGCGCTGATCGAACCAGTCGTGGTAGGTTTCGAAATCAAATTCAGGATAGCCGACGAGGAAATTCGACGGTCCGAACCCTCTAAAAGGGGTGAGCCAACTTTCGGGGCGTTCCAGATTTCGCTCGAAGGAATCGATGTCCGGAGACTTCGGTGCCACCACGCCCCATCCGAAAACACCGATTCGTTTCCGTGCGTCCATGGGGGGCGCATTGTAAGCGAATCCTGTCAGGGAACTTGCATGGTGGCCTGAATCCGGCTTTGATCACTCCCTCGATGAGGTGTCCGTGAGAAAAACAGCGAGGCTGTCGCTTCTGATCCTGATGCCGCTGGCGCTTCTCGCCCCCGGCTGCCGGGGGAAATTGTCGTCAGCCACCACGACCGCACCAACGACGCAGACGATCGCACCCGCCGCCGGCCAGCCCTCCACCAACGGCGGCGATGCCGTTACCCAGACCGTCGACGTGGAAGACGGACGCTCCGAAGACGACGGCGGCGTGCTGACCAATCCACAGAAGACGAAGACGCCGGCGAAAGCGGCGGTCAAGCCGCCGGTCAAGAAGAAGTGACGGTGATCCGGGGCTTCGCCGTTGTCGGTTATCGGTTGTCGGTTGTCTGTGGATTCACGGCGTCGCGAGTAGCTCGAGCCCTGGCGTCAATCGGATACGTTACGGTCCGCCGAACCGATAACCGACAACCGACAACCGACAACGGCGAAGCCCCGCCACGAAGCCCCATATGAACTACGACGCATTCATCGAACGCGACCTCGACGCCATCCCTGCCGTGATCGGCGCGTTTCGCGCCGATCACACGACCGAGCAGACGTGGACGGCGGTCACGCGGTTTGCCGTGCTGGCCTTTGCACCGTCGCAGCATTCGAAACACGCCCTTCTGGCCTGCCTTTCAGCATGGGACCTTCGCGCCGCCTTCGGCGAACGATTCGATGATGCCATCGTCGAATGTGCGAAGTACGCTGCGGCGAGCCGCCAGCCGTGGAGCGAGCCTCCGATGCTCGATCCTCCGAAGCTCGCGTCCGATCAACGAGGCCATCTCGAGGACCTGCGCGCCGCCATCGCCGCGTCCGATCGCCTCCGCGCCGAGCGATGGCTGGCATCGCGTTACGCCGATCCCGATCTCGCGCACGACTACTTCACCGCCGCCTCCGACGATTTCGAAGACCTGGGCCACAAGCTGATCGTCGCCACTGCCGCCTGGCGGCTCGCCGATCTCCTCGGCGAGAAGGGGAGATACGCCATGCTTCGGGTGGGGGTGTGGGAGATGGCGGCGTACGGGGGGCGGGAGCCGGGGGTCGGGGATCGGAGTACGACGCCTGATCTCGAATCCCTTTGCGCCTCGCTCGTTACAAACATCGTCGCTGACGGCGGCGATATCGTGAGTGCCCACGAGTTGTTTCTCTTCGATGCCGCGCTCCAGACTGGCGATGACACAGTGATCCGCCGCGTTTGCGACCACCTTCGCGACATCAACCCCACTCCGACCCCCGACCGCCGGCTCCCGGCTTCCGAACCCCCCGTCTATCGCTTCGCGCGCGACTACGGCGCCTGCCTCAAGGCGCACGCTGTTGCCAATCGTCTGCATTCGCGGTTCCCCAACGTCGACTTCGGTGACATGCTCGCGGCCGTGCATCAGAGTCTCGATACGGCGCCGTCATTCGAAGGGATGTCGTTTGCGTAGAGCACTGCCGCTCGTAGCGCTGCTCGTTGCTTCGTATGCCAGCGCGCAGTCCCTGCCGGCGCTCGCGGAGCGGATTGATGCGATCACGTCGACGCCGCCGCTCGGAGCGGCGATCTGGGGCATTTACGTCGCCGACGATTCCGGGAAAACGCTCTACGCGCACAACGAGCAGACGCTCATGACGCCGGCGTCGAACCGCAAGCTCTTCGCGGCCGCGGCGGTGGCATCGTGCAATTCCCTCGACCGGCAACTGACGACGGAGCTCTGGCGCGACGGCGACGACGTCATCCTCCGCGGCGGCGGCGATCCGTCGCTGGGCGGAAGGTGGGCGTTCGACCGCGATGCCGTCTTTTCGCCGTTCATCGCCGCGCTTCGTGCCCGCGGGATCGCCGAGGTGCGCGATGTGATCGCCGACGCCTCGCTCTTCGATCGGGTCAGGGTTCCTCCGAGCTGGAAGGTCGGCAACCTCGGCAGCGACTACGCCGTTCCGACCGACGCGCTGGCCTACAACGAGAACGTGGTGGGCGTCGTCGCCGTCCGCTGCGCGCAGCCGATCGTCGCCACAGATCCGCCGTTCGTTCCGGCCACGGCGGCGGTTCTGTGCGGAGCCGGAGAGCCGAACGTTCTCTCCGATTCCAGCAACGCCATTGCCATCTCCGGCAACATGCCGGAGCACCTCCAGTGGCTCGCCGGCATTGGCGATCCCGCGCTCTACGCGGCCCAGGCGCTGCGTGATGCCATGCGCCGCGCCGGTATCGGGGTAACCGGCAAGGCGGCCGTCAACGTCGCGCCGCGTGTTTGGGGCGAGCGGCTGGCCATCATCGAATCGCCGCCTCTGTGGCAGATCCTCTCGGTCGTCCTCAAGCCGAGCCAGAATCTCTACGCCGAGATGCTCTTCAAAGGCCTGTCGGCCGGCGGCGCGCAACCGGCGTCGTATGCGGCCTCGGAGGAGATCGAACGGCGGTTTCTGACGACCGAAGCCGGCATTCCGGATGGCGACTTCCACTTCGTCGACGGTTGCGGCCTGTCGCTCGACGACCTGGTCACGCCGCACGCGATCGTGACCCTGCTGCGCTGGATGAACGAACCGGTACGGCGCGGCATCTGGTCGCTGATGCTGGCGCAGCCCGGTGAGGAGGGGACGCTACGCCGCCGTCTGCTTCCGCTGGCCGGCCGTCTGCACGGAAAGACCGGCAGCATCAACGGCGTGAACGCCCTGAGCGGCATCCTCGAAAACCCCGACGGCACCCACCGCTACTTCTCGATCATCATCAACCACCACACCGGCGATTCGAGCGAAGCGCTGCACGCAATCGACGCGGTGGTGGCTGAGATTGCGAGGTAACCGCGGACTGCGACGGCGGGTTGTCGGTTGTCGGTTATCAGTTGTCTCGGCGTTACGACTGGGTCGTTTACCGTCACCGCATTCAACCGACAACCGACAACCGACAACGCGGAGAAGCCGCAGCTCACACCAGCATCGAGAAGTCGCGGACGGCCTGCCGCAGCCGGTCGAGGTGACGATCATCCTCGGTGATCCGTCGCTTGAGCTCCTCGGCGAACGGCAGGTCGTTCCGGCGCTCATCGGCCGTGCCGTGCGATTCGAGGAAGTCGATCCACTTATCGGGATCGCCGTCGAACAACGAAAAAAGCATGTGGATGCGCGCGAAGTTTGCGACCAGCACCGACAGATTCGCGGTTTCTACCCAGTCGTAGGTCTCGACAGCCATTGCCTGCACGGAGAACCCCCTGAACTAGGAGTGACGGAAAGGCGTCTGTCCCTACCCCCTGAGCCGAAAATAAAATTTATTTACTCAATCGCCGCGAGCTCAGCCGTTTGGCCGTTCCACGTTCCGTACGACAGGCATCGTACGCAGGTGAACGTGTACTCGGCCAGGCCGGTGGTGGGATTCTCCGACGATTCGACCTCGAGCTCCGACTGGCAGCGATAGCAGAGGTTGGCGTCGCCGCGCTCGATGTTCTCCAGAAAGCCTTCCACCTGCTGCCGGTGAAACTCCATCTGCCGAGGCCGCTGCGGAATGGTGATCGACTCCTTGCCGCGCGGGCAGGTCAAGACGATGTGGTCGGCGAAGGTGGTCTGGGCGAAGCTGCCGGCCATGATCACGCCCGGGTGCTTCGGACACGCCACCGGTTTCCCTGACCAGTACGCGCGCGCCAGATCGCGAAGTTGTTGTACGTCGTTAGCCATGAGTCGAAGTTTATCCTGACGCGCCGCGAAGCGGAGCGTCAGGATCTCTGGTGCGCCCGCGCCGACGTCGATCGGAGCAGCCAAAGCCGATGCCGCTGAGGTTATGCGAATGCAAGGACGGCATGGGAAACGGGTTTGGATCATTTCGAACCTCCCGTCGATGACAAGTGACGAGCTTGTGTCTGACCATCGGAGCTTGCTCACCGGACGCTTGACCTCTGGCTGCCACGGGTAGGAATTGAAGATCAACGCGTATTCCTCCAGGGCACCATGGGGGCTGATTCGTAGACTCGTATGGCCCGCAAACCCTCCACGAGGGGGTCGATATCAGACGCGTATGACCTCAAGGCCACTACGGGGAGGGGTGAATACCAGACATGCATGAGTCACGGCCTCCGCGAGGGGGGTGAATACCAGACGCGTATGACCTCAAGGCCATCGTCAGTTCGCGTGACGCAAGCGCGGTTGATATTGCCCCCCATCGCGATTGATATTGACCCCCATCACGAGTGATCTTGACTCCCATCGCAAGCCGCGTGAGACAGTCGCAAGTGATCTTGGCCCCGATCTCAAGTGATCTTGACCCCCATCGCCAGTCTTGCGACGTCAATCGCGAATGACTTCGAGGCCATCGCAGTCGTGTAAATGCCAGGAGCGTATGACCTTCAAGTTGCGCTGACGAGGCACGAGCGCCGTCCGTCTCGGCGGCCAGCCACCCCGGGTAGCCGGCGAGACGCCAGCGCTCCGTCAGCGCTTCGCCGCCTCGATCTCTCCGAAGACCCTGAGAAAGTTCCCGCCGAGGACCTTCTCCACGTCCCCCTCGGACAATCCGCGTTCGAGCAGTCGTGCGGTCAGGAGCGGCAGACCGGCCGCTGTCTGGAGACCGGTTGGCAGCGCGGGGACGCCATCGAAATCGCTGCCGATGCCCACATGGTCGATGCCGGCCACCTCGGCGGCGTGGAGGATATGGTCCGCGGCATCGTCCAGCGTCGCCTGCGGGCTGCCGAGGGTGTTGAACCATTCGAGGTAGAGGTCCCAGTCGGTGGCATCGTTCGGCATCTCCTCGGTGCCGGCAGCGGAATCGCTGTTTATGCGTTTCTGCGAATTCATGATCACCTGCGCCACCGCATCGCTCAGGAACGCGGAGAAGAAGTTGATCATGCAGACGCCGCCGTTCCTGGCCAGATCGCGAAGCATGTCGTCGGTCATGTTGCGGGGATGGCGGCAGATGGCGCGGCACGACGAATGCGTCGCCACGACCGGCACGCGGGTCGTTTCCAGCACCGCGTAGAAGGCCGCATCGGAGACGTGCGAGATGTCGACGATCATGCCGAGGTCGTTCATCGTGCGCACGACGTCGCGGCCGAAATCGGTCAGACCGTTGTGCCGTCCTGCATCGCCCGACGAATCGCACCAGTTGTTCGTGTTCACGTGCGTCAGGGTCAAATAGCGGGCCCCGAGGGCGTAGAAATCGCTCAGGATCGACAGCGAATCCTCGATGGCGTGCCCCCCCTCGACGCCGATCATGATGGCTGTCTTCCCATCGACTTTGGCCTGACGAATGCCCGCGGCATCAGTGCAGAAAGTCAGCATTTCGGGCTGACGCTTCACCTCGGCGTGAATGAGATCGATGGCCCGATAGGCAAACCGCGCCGCCCCCCGTCCCGCATAAAACGGCGGCACATACGCGGCGAAGAACGATGCGGTGATCCCCCCCTCCCGCATCGTTTTCAGATCGAGCTGCGCCTCGGGGTCATGCTCGTCGAGGTGCAGGTTGTGGCGAAGGAGTCTGTACGGCGTGTCGCAATGCCCGTCGACGATGATGGCGCGGTTGTGGAGGGAGTTCGTAGTCATTGGTGGGATCGTACTTCACGAGGAAGGCTCATCCGCAGATTACGCAGATAGACGCAGATGGAGGACGCTTTTTATCTGCGTTCATCTGCGTACTCTGCGGATAGTCTTTGTCGGAAAGTACACTACGCGCCGCAATGAACCTCTCCAGGCAGATCGCGTGGCGGTATTTGCGGCGGCCGACGGACCGGCTGGTGTCGGCGGTCGGGTTTGTCTCGGTGCTGGGGCTGGTGATCGGGGTGATGGCGCTGGTGATCTCGATGGCGCTGATGACCGGATATCGCGGCGATTTGCAGCGGAAGTTACTCGGCGGGAACGCGGAGATCTTCGTCTACTCCGTGGGCGGGCCGATCGCGGATACGGACCGGCTGGTGTCGCTGGTTCGGGGGGCGCCGGGTGTCGCCGAGGCGGCACCGGTGCTGTTCAAGAACGCGTTGGTGACGACGGAGCGGATCTCTACCGGTACCGAGGTGATGCTGAAAGGGATCGAGCCTAAGCGGGGCAAAGACTCGCCGATGATCGCGAAGATCGTCGGATCAGGGAGTGGTTTTGACAGCGCTGAAGGGGAGCGGGGAGTGGCCATTGGTCGCTACCTGGCCAAGAAGCTGGGGGTGACGAAAGGGCAGTCGATCAGCATCACGGTGCCGGTCGAAGACAGCGGCAGCTTCCTGCCGCGCAGCGCGTCGTTCGTGGTGACGAACGTCTTCGACACCGGTTTCTACGAGTTCGACGCTCGCTGGCTCTTCATCGATCTGCGCGAAGCCGAGGCGCTGCTCAACGCTCCCGGCGCGGCGAACCTGCTCGAGGTGAAGCTCGTCCCCGGCGCGGACCTCGACCTTGTCGCGCGCAGCATCGATGCTCGCACCGACCATCGCTACGCCATCAGCGACTGGCGGGACATGAATCGTCAGCTTTTCTCGATGTTGAAGATCCAGCAGCTAGTGCTCTTCATCGTCATCGGCCTGATCGTCTTCGTCTCGACGTTCAACATCGTCTCGACGCTGATCATGACGGTTCACGAGAAACGGAAGGAGATCGGCATCCTCTCGTCGATGGGGGCGGAGTCGGGGACGGTGAGCCGCATCTTCGTTTGGTACGGGACGATGGTCGGCCTGCTGGGCACGGCCACCGGCATGCTCCTCGGCGTGGTGATCTGCTGGGTGATCACGCGCTACAACCTGGTGTCGTTCCCTCCCGAGATCGCCCAGGTCTATTTCGTCTCGTCGATCCCGTTCGTGACCAGGCCGATCGATCTGGGGATCATCGCCGCGTTCTCGCTGATCGTCTCCTTCGGTGCGACGATCCTGCCGTCGTTGCGGGCGGCACGGTTGAATCCGGTAGAGGCGTTGAGGCACGAGTAGACGGGGTTGCGGGGTCTCGCGGTTGTGCGGTCCATCCTGACGGCGAGCGCAGCGAGCCTGTCAGGATCTCCGGTGAGACCGCGCGGCAGTCGGGTCCAGCAGAGCCCTCGCGATTCCACCGGACATCCTGACAGGCTCGCTGCGCTCGCCGTCAGGATGGACTCGCAGCGAGACCGCGCAACCCCGCCTATAATCCCCGCCGATGCCTGCCCGACTCATTCTTGAAGATGGAACTGTGTACGACGGAGAGCCGTTTGGCTCCACGGCCGATGCCATCGGCGAAGTCGTTTTCAATACCTCGCTGACCGGTTACCAGGAGATCGCCACCGATCCCTCGTATCGCTTTCAGATCGTGGTGATGACCTATCCGCACATCGGAAACTACGGCATCGAGGCTGCCGTGGCCCAGAACGAGAAGCCGCAGGTGGCCGGCTTCGTCGTCCGCGACGCCATCGCCGAGCCGTCGAATGCGCATTCGGAGATGTCGCTGGCTGACTACTTCGCGGGCAACGGCATCTCGGCGATCCAAGGCCTCGATACGCGCGCGCTGACGCGCAGGATCCGCAACGAGGGGGCGATGCGCGGCATGATCACCAGCGACAACGCCCGCGGCGTGGACAGCGTGGTCGAAGAGCTCCTCCGCGCGCCGTCGATGAGCGGACTCGATCTCGTGCAACGCGTGACCGCGCTCCGTCCCTACACGTTCGACGAGCCGCCGGCGCATGCGACGAAGCGGATCGCTCTCTACGATTTCGGCGTCAAGCGCGACATCCTGCGGCATCTGTCGCGGCAGGGCTGCGACGTGACCGTCTATCCGGCCACGACGCACGCGGATGAAATCCTGGCGCAGCGTTTCGACGGGGTGATGCTGTCGAACGGTCCTGGCGATCCCGAACCGGTGACGTACGCACAGGAGAACATCCGTCACCTCATCGGGAAGGTGCCGATCTTCGGCATCTGCCTCGGCCATCAGCTTCTCGGTCTCGCCCTTGGCGGACGAACCTACAAGCTGAAGTTCGGTCACCGAGGGGGGAACCACCCGGTCAAGGACCTTCGCAACGGACGGGTGGAGATCACCGCACAGAATCACGGCTTCTCCGTCGATCCCGACTCGCTACCCGACGCCGACGTCGAGCCGACACACATCAACCTCAACGATCAGACCCTGGAAGGTTTCCGCCACCGCCGCGAGCCGGTCGTGGCCGTGCAGTACCACCCGGAGGCGGCCCCCGGTCCGCATGATTCCTTTCACCTCTTCGGCGAGTTCATGACGTTGATCGACGAGTGGAAGGGGTAGCGGATCAATCCAGGGCGATGATTCCGTCTTTCCAGAGCTTGTAAAAGATGAGCAGGGCATCCGGCTCGCGGATCGGGGAGATCTTGATCAGCGAGCCGAGGTCCCACTGGCCGTTGATGCGCGAGAGCAGGAAGCCCTCGTTCGGCGTGAAGTTCATCTGCGTGATCTCTTCGAGCTCCTTGGCCACGCGCGGCACTTTCGAGTCGTGCAGTCCCTGGCTGCGCAGGTCGGAGAGGATGGCGGATTCCGCCCCTTTGATGGCGTTGCGCACGCGCTGATGGCTAGGATCGAGGTTCTCCGCCGCTTTCAGGAAACGCTGCGCCTTCTCGTAGTCACGCCCGCGCAACGACTGCTGGGCGCGGGAGATGAGCGAGAGGATCTCGTCGTCTTCCGATGTGGAGTCGTCGAACGGGGCCTCCTCGACTTTCGTCTCCTCCAGGATCGTCGGATCGGCGAGTTTTACGTAGCCTTCGCGGGCCAGGTGATAGACGGTCGAGGCGACGTTGAACGAAGACGAGCGGCTTTCGAGGACGATCTCGGCGAGGGAGCGGCGGCCGTCGATGGCGCTTGCGACCGTTCGTTGGGCATCGTCTTCCAGCTCTTCGAGGGGAACCTCTTTCACGATCGAAGGCACGAGGGCTTCATGACCGATCAACGTGTGAATGCGGCCCCACTCGTCGACGCGCCGCGTTCCCTCCATGATCAGGCCGGTGACGTCGACCTGCAGCGGGATCATCTCCATCTGCGGCAGCTCGTCGTCGATGAACTCGAACTCTCCCTCGTTCCAGAGAAAGATGTCGTAGATCTCTTCCTCGGCCTTGCGGCGCATGAGGCGCTGGAGGTCCTCCTCGTTGATGACGTCGATCATCACCAGGATCTTGCCGAGCAGGATCCGCGACTGCGCCTGGACCTCCATCGCTTTCATCAGCTCCGGCTCGGTGATGTAGCCGTGGCTCATCAGGAACTGGCCGAGATACTCGCGGGGATCGTTGGAGGCGGAAGAGATCACCCGGCCGTTTCGAAAGAAGATCTTCTTCTCGACGGCCTTGTTCCTGACGCGGAGCGTGCCGGTTTTCTGCCCGAGGCTCAGCCACTGGAGCAGATCGCCCGGAAGCATCGTTTTCAGATTGCCGCTTACGCCCATGATCGAGTTGTGAGCAAAAAGGGGGTGAATTATACCGAGCGGGCCGGGTACGCCCCGTTATCATTGCCCGCGCCATGAACGGGGAGAAACTCTTCTTCAATTCCGACGATCTCGCCGAGCGCCACTTCGACGCCGCCACCGACCTCGGCGAGCCTGGACGTTTCCCCTACACCCGCGGCCCGCAGGCCTCGATGTACCAGGGCAAGCTGTGGACGATGCGGCAATACGCAGGTTTCTCGACCGCCGCGGAATCGAACAAGCGCTATCGCTACCTGCTCGAGCGGGGGACGACCGGACTCTCCGTGGCCTTCGATCTACCGACGCAGATCGGGATGGATTCCGACGATCCCCGCGCCCGCGGCGAGGTTGGCAACGTCGGCGTGGCCATCGATTCGATCGACGACATGGAGAGGCTCTTCGACAGCATCCCGCTCGACCGCGTCTCGATCTCGATGACGATCAACGCGCCGGCGTCAATCCTCCTGGCGCTGCTTCTGGTCGTGGCCGAGCGGCGCGGCATCGCCTGGACGACGTTGTCGGGCACGATTCAGAACGACATTCTCAAGGAGTACGCGGCGCGGGGAACGTACATCTTTCCGCCGGCGCCGTCGCTCCGCATCGTCACCGACATCTTCGAGTTCTGCGGGAAGGAGGTGCCGCGCTGGAACACGATCTCGGTCTCCGGGTACCACATCCGCGAGGCGGGATCGACTGCGGTGCAGGAGGTGGCCTTCACGATCGCCAACGGCCTGCAGTACGTGCAGGCGGCGGTGGAGCGGGGTCTGGACGTCGATTCGTTCGCCCCGCGCATCTCGTTTTTCTTTAACGCCCACAACGACTTTCTCGAAGAGGTGGCCAAGTTCCGTGCCGCCCGCAAGCTTTGGGCCGAGCTGATGCGCGAGCGCTACGCGCCGAAGGATCCGAAGTCGCTGGCGCTCCGCTTTCATGCCCAGACCGCCGGCTCGACGCTGACGGCGCAACAGCCGGAGAACAACGTCGTGCGCGTGGCCTATCAGGCCATGGCGGCGGTGCTGGGCGGCTGCCAGTCGCTGCACACGAACTCGCGGGATGAAGCGTTGGCTTTGCCGACGGAGGAGTCGGCAACGATCGCCCTGCGCACGCAGCAGGTGCTGGCGCACGAGACCGGGGTGACGCGCTACGCCGATCCGCTGGCCGGATCATACGAGATCGAGTCGCGCACGCTCGACATCGCCCGCGAAGCGCGAGCCTTGATCGAGCGCATCGATGCCATGGGCGGCGCGCGCGAGGCCATCGAGTCGGGCTTCGTCCAGCACGAGATTGGCGAGTCGGCGTATCAGGCTCAGCGCGCGCTCGAAGAGAAGAGAGCGATCGTCGTCGGCGTGAACGAGTTCACCGGCGACGGCTCGGCGACGCTGCCGATCATGGAGATCGATGAAGCGGTCGAGCGCGACCAGGTTGAGCGCGTGCGCGCGTTTCGCGCAAACCGGAAGGGCGACGGCTCCGCCGCGCTATCCGCACTCGATGCCGCCGCCCGCGAGAACCGCAACCTCATGCCCTTCATCGTCGAATGCGTCCGGCAGGATTGCACGGTGGGGGAGATTGTGAGCAAGCTGAAGGAGACCTTCGGCGAGCATCGGGATCAAGGGTTCTGATGCTGCGCAACGCGCGTAGCGCAGTTACAACAACCCCACCTTCCCCCTCACCTCAACCTCCAGCGCGTTCATCTCGCCATCATCCGTCTCGTGGTCGTAGCCGAGGGCGTGGAGGATACCGTGGAGGATCAGGTAGCGGACCTCGGTGGCGAGGGAGTGGCGTTGGTCGGCGGCCTGCCGGCGGGCTTGATCAGCGGAGATGACGATGTCGCCTAGAGGGCGGCCGTGGGCCTGGGGATCGGCATCCGAGGCATCAGCGGGGAAGGTGAGGACATCCGTGGTCTTGTTCTTCTTGCGGAACTGACGGTTCAGCGTGCGCATCGCATCGTCGTCGACGATGGCGATCGAGACCTCGTTGATGTCGTCGTCGACGCGAAGGACGATCAGGACCTTGCGAACGAACTCGGCGATCTCGCGGCGGCTGAAGCGGGGGACGGCCGCACCGCTGACTTCAATGTTGACTTCGACGTTCGTCAAACTTTCTCCTGCTTCTCGCGCGCTTCGCGCTCGCGGTCGGCGCGCTCGTAGGCGGAGACGATTCGCTGCACCACCGGATGACGGACGACGTCGCGGTCGGAGAAGTCGAAGAAGCGGATGCGGTCGATGTCGCCGAGGATCTGCCGGACCACGCGCAGACCGGACTTGGCGCCGGTGGGGAGATCGACCTGGGTCACGTCGCCGGTGACGACCGCCTTGGCGCCGAAGCCGAGGCGGGTGAGGAACATCTTCATCTGCTCGGGCGTGGTGTTCTGGGCCTCGTCGAGGATGATGAAGGCGTCGTTGAGCGTGCGGCCGCGCATGAAGGCCAGCGGCGCGATCTCGATGATGCTCCGCTCCATCAGCTTCTCCACCTTTTCGAAGCCGATGATGTCGTAGAGCGAATCATAGAGAGGCCGCAGGTAGGGGTTCACCTTCTCGGCGATGTCGCCGGGAAGAAAACCGAGGCGCTCGCCCGCTTCGACCGCGGGTCGGCAGAGGACGATGCGTTTCACGTTCTTGTCGGCCAGCGCGCCGGCCGCGGCGGCCACGGCCAGGAAGGTCTTGCCGGTTCCAGCCGGTCCGATGCCGAACGTGATGTCGTTGTCCTGCATGGCCTGCAGGTACATCTTCTGGGCCACGTTGCGGGGCGTGACCACGCGACGCACCGATGCTGTCACGGCGTCATCGGTGAAGAAATCGACGAGGCTGGCCTCGGGGCGGTCGCGGAGCACGCGCATGCCGGTGTTGATGTCGGAGCGTTTGAGCGGATAGCCCTGCTCGATCAGCTCCTGCATCTGCGCCAGCAGCTTCTCCACCGGCGCGACGTTGTCCGGTGCTCCGCTGACGAAGATCTCGCCGCCGCGGGACGAGATCTTCACAGTGAACTCGTCTTCCAGCATGCGCAGGTTTTCGTCGTGATTCCCAAAGAGGGTGTGGGTGCCTTCGTCGTCGAGGGTTAGTTCCATTCGGACCTTTCGTTCATAAAAACCAATGGTGAATGTCGAATGTGAGTGTTGAATGAAAAACCCACCAAGCCATTCCACATTCAACATTCAACACTGAACATTGAACATTCAACATTTCGCCTTTGACTCTCAGTACCGAGCCATCCCCGGCTCGATCTCGATCGCCCACCGATCGATCCCGCCGGCCAGCGACAGCGCATCGAAGCCGTTCTGCGACAGCCACTGTCCGGCCATCATCGATCGGCCGCCATGATGGCAGTAGAGCACCACAGCGCGATCGCGCGGGATCTCCTGCAAGTGCTGGGGCAGCGTGTTCATCGGAATGAGGATCGATCCCGCGATCGTGCAGATGGCTGCTTCGACGTCTTCACGGACATCGATGAGCGTCGGCCGGTTCTCGCCGGCGAGACGTTGCTGCAATTCAGTCGGTGTGATTTCTGCGATTGGCATCGGTTCCTTTGGGTTTCGCGGTCTCGCGGTTACGCGGTCTCGGGGTTTGGCCGCACAACCTCGAGACCGCGAGACCTCGCAACTTCGAATAAGGTAATCCAGACCTCGCCGTATTCGGCACGGCGGATCGATTTCAGTCGTTTTGTCTCGATCGTAAACGGTTCGGTACGGCGCTGGTGCTCGATAGCCACGATGCCCTGTTCGCCGACGGGGACTTCGTCATCAATGGCGGCAAGAAGATCATCGTAGCGGCCGAAGGAGTATGGCGGATCGGCGTAGACGATGTCGAAGGGGCCGCCTCCGAGCCGGGGGATCGCAACGAAGACATCCGCGGCGATCGCCGTGACCGGCGCGTTCCACTCCTTCGCCAGACTCGTGATCGCCGCTACGCTCTGGCGATCGTGCTCGATGGCCGTCGACGAGGCCGCGCCGCGCGAGACCGCCTCAAACGAGAAGACGCCGCTTCCGGCGAAGAGGTCGAGGAAACGCGCCCCTTCGATGCGCGCACCGGCGATGTTGAAGAAGCCCATCCGCGCGCGCTCGGACGTCGGCCGCGTCTCGCGGGGAGGGACGGGGACGCGACGCCCCCGCAGTGTGCCGGTGGTCACGCGGAGCGTATTCAGCGGCTGGCCGCTCCCGGGGTTCCGATGAAGTAGTTGTAGAGGTCTTTCACGTCGACGTAGATCGTGGTCGGGTTACTGAGGCAGCGCAGCTCGACGATCTTCCCGCTCACGACGCGCGTCACCTGGTAGATCTTCTTGTCGTCGCCGACGAGCTGGTCGCCCGCTTTGGGCATGTAGCCGGCCACGCTGTTCGTCACGGCGCGGTCGAGGTAGATGGCGCGCATCAGGTCCTGCATCAGGACCACCTGATCGGAGAGCGTCTTCGGCATCGTGGACATCGGGTCGAACTGCCGCTCGACGAAGTTCATCTGCGGGTCGTAGACGCGGAGCAGGGCATGGCGTGTGTCGCGCGGTTTGCTCAGCTCGCCGCCGTTCACCTTCGCCAGAGCCGTGGTCGAGATCGAGCGCAGGTAGATCGCCAGCGCATCGGCGGGGATGATCACCTTCTTGCGGATCGGGCCGCCCGCGCCGCGCGACTCCACCACAACCAGTCCTCCTTCGAAGATCGAGAGCCGCTGATAGACGGCGCTCGTGCTCATGCTGTAGTCGACGAGCGGCTTCGGCAGGCGGCCCTCGATGCGCTGGGAGCCGATGGCCTGCCTGCAGTCGGCGAGTTCCGGGATCTCGTATTTCTTGAGCTTCTTCCGGTCGCCCTCCGTGAGGGGGATGGCGATGGCGCCGCCAAGAGGGGCCGGGTCGACCTGGGTGATGTCGTGCATCGGAGGTGGCTGAGGCGCCTCCTCCAGCCCGCGTACCTCCGGCAGCGTCTGCGGTGGCTGCGACTGCGCCGCGAGAGGGGCCGCGGCGAGGAGGAGGATTGCGAAGATGGGAAGGCGGTGCATGGTACGTACGAGTTGTCGGTTATCGGTTATCGGTTATCAGTTATCAGTTGTCGGGTGACTGCTCCTTGCCTGTCTGACAACCGATAACCGACAACCGACAACCCGCAACGGCGTTCACTCTTCTGTTTCACTGACCTCCGTCGACGGACTACTCGAATCAAGGTACTTGATCGCCATCTCCTTCGCAAACGCCCGCGCCTCGTCGAGTTGGATCTCGCCTGTGAATACCGCTTCGCGGGTCCGCTCCAGCGCTTTGGCGACATGCGGCCCGGGAGGGACCTCGAGGTCGTTGCCGCGCAGGGGAAGCTTGAATGACTGGAACTCCAGGAACCGCTCCACGTTCGGCCGTTCATCGGGGACGGTGGCGGCAACGATGCTCAGCATTTCCGGCGAGACCTGTTCGAAGAGCCGGAAACGCTCGAGGTCGGACGACGTCTCCGAAAGGGCGTCGGTGTACCGCAGCAACTCGTTGGCCAACTGCACCACGTTACGGGCCCGTTTCTGCGAGAAGCCGGAGCCTTCGAGATCGACCGGCGAGGCATCGCCGTGCAGCAGTGCCGCGGTGTACATCACCTGGCGATCGAGCTCCGTGCCCGCCAGGGCGGAGGCGGTGCGATCGAGGCGCGGGCCTAGGCCGGGGTCGGGGGGCCTGCTGCCGAAGAGCACCTCCAGCACGCCGGCGGCGCTCAGTGCGGCGACGGAATGCGGCGCGTTGTCCTCATCGAAGGCGAGGAAGAGCTCGCGCCAGACGCGCTCGCGGGCGATGGTGGCCAGCGCGCCGGATGCGACCGCGTTTTCCAGCAGGCGCGCGGTGCCTGCCTCGAGCGAAAAGCCGAGGCGCGTGGCCAGGCGGACGGCGCGAAAGATCCGCGTCGGATCGTCGACGAAGCTCTGATCGTGAAGCACCCGAATCGACATCGCGGCCAGATCGCGAGCACCGCCGGCCGGATCGTGAAGCTCGCCGGTCATCAGATCGACGGCCATGGCGTTGATCGAAAAATCGCGCCGAAGCAGGTCGTCCTTGAGATGCCCGGCCGTCACGGTCGGCAGTGCGCCGGGGGAGCGGTAGCGTTCCTTGCGTGCCGTGGCGATGTCGATCTCCGGCTGTCCTTCGGCGGTTACCTTGTACGTCAGGAATTGCGGAAACGAACGGAGCCGGCCGCCGACAAGTCTTGCCAGCGCCCGGGCCAGCGTGGAGCCGCCGTCTTCAAGGGTCAGATCGATGTCGATGACGTCGTGCCGCCCCAGCATCAGATCGCGGACCGGACCACCGACCAGGAACGGCCGCAGCGCTTTCTCCGCGGCGACTTCCTTCACGAGATCGAGGGCGCGTTTCTGTGGGTTCGGAAGGTCTTCGAGTCGGATCATTGGAGAATGGATTCGTAGAGTTGCGTCAGCGCCCGGGCGCGGTGCCGGGGGCGGAACTTCGAGGCCGTTTGCTGCGCGGCCACGACTTTCGTATGACGGAACTCCTGCTTAAACAGGGTGGCTAGTATCGCATGAGTCCATTCGTTCGGATCGCGTGGCGGAACGAGCACGCCTGTCCGCCCTTTTTCCAGCCGCTGCGTGTTGATGGCCGTTCGCGAGCCGATGACCGCCGTTCCCGCCGCAATGGCCTCGGCGACGAAGCCGTCGAAGTCGTCTTCGTCGACGGACGGGTCGGCCCAGACATCCACGCCTTGTAGATCGGAAGGGGATGGGGGCGCATCGAAGAGCAGCCAGTCGACGTCGTCGCGAAATCGATGAATGCGAGCCGCGGTCTGCTCGATGAGGTTGTTCACCGCTCTCCGTCGGTAGCTGCCGACGGTGGCCCGGTTGCGGGGTTGCTGTGTTTCTCGGTTGCTGAAGTAGATATCCTCGACCGCCTCGGGGATGAAGGTATCAGTCACTTCCTTGAGTGGCGTGATGACGTGATGCGGCTGGACGCTCTGGCGGAAGCGGCGCGCCTTCGGCTCGGCGTTGCTGACGTAGGGAAGCCCGATGTCGCGAACGGCCTTCGGATCGAAATCGTGCGGCGCGTAGACGTGGACGACGTCGGCGTTTGCGATCTCGCCCAGGCGGACATCGTGCTCTTCGGCGAGCGACGCGAGATCGATCCGCTGCGACTTGCGCTCGTATTGGGACGCGCCGGGGAGGAGGAGTTGGGCGATGATCACGGTGTCATTGTGAGCGAAGCTCCGGGTAAACCATTGTCCGGGCGCGCGAGAGGGGCGATCATTGTCGCTCATGAGCACGAGCACAAACCGGATCACCTCCCTCGATCTCATGCGCGGCGTCGTCATGGTCCTCATGGCCCTCGACCACGTACGCGTCTACTCGGGACTCCCGGCCGGCGGCCCGACCCCAGGAATCTTCTTCACGCGCTGGATCACGCATTTCGTCGCGCCGGCGTTCGCCTTTCTCGCGGGCACGGCCGCCTACCTGCACGGACGGCGGCTCGCGGACCGCGGCGCGCTGGCGCGCTATCTCGTCTCACGTGGACTGCTGCTCCTCGTCTTCGAGCTGACCGTGATCCGTATCTCGTGGACGTTCAACCTCGACTACGCCCACTACATCCTGGCGGGCGTGATCTGGATGCTCGGTTGGTGCATGATCCTGATGGCCGCGCTCATCTGGCTGCCCACCCGCGTCATCGCCTCGTTCGGCGTGATCGTCATCATCGCGCACAACGCCGTCATGGGGCGGCTCCTGCACGCGGTTCCGGATTGGCTGGGGCAAGTCCTCTACTTCGGCGGTCCGATCCAGCTCGGGCACGATGGCCCTACGCTGATGGTTCTCTACTCCATCGTGCCGTGGATCGGCGTCATGGCGGCGGGCTACGCCTTCGGATCGGTCATGCTCATGGAAACGCCTCGGCGCGACCGGATCTGTGTGGCCATCGGCGCCTCGGCCATCGCACTCTTCCTGCTGCTGCGCGGGCTGGACGTCTATGGCGATCCGCAGAGCTGGCATCGTGACTCTCCGATGCCTGCCGCTCTCCGCTTTCTGGCCACCACCAAGTATCCGGCCTCTCTCCTGTTTCTGCTGATGACGCTCGGGCCGTTGCTGCTTCTTCTCCCGCTGGCCGCTCGCGCCGAGGGGAGCGTGGGGCGATTCTTCTCGACGTTTGGGCGGGTGCCGTTCTTCTACTACCTCATTCATATCCCGCTCATTCACCTGGCGGCGATGGCCGTGTCGCTGGTGCGCGAAGGGCACGTCGATCCGTGGCTCTTCACCAATCATCCGATGATGAATCCCGAGCCGCCGAACGGATACACGTGGAGCCTGCCGCTGCTCTACGTCGTTTTCTTCCTGATCGTCGCGGTGCTCTACTTCCCCTGCCGCTGGTACGCCGACGTCAAGGCGCGGAACCGCGATAGCCTGCTGCGCTTTCTCTGATCCTGATGACGTTGCTTCTTTATCTTGCCAGCGCGCTGGCGCTGTTGCTCCTGGCGCACGCCTGCGTCACCCGCCTCACGCGCGGGACGGCGCTCGTGCTGCTCCTGCTGCCGCTCCTCTTCACCGGCCGGGCGCTGCTGACCGGCCGTGTCTACGCGCCGGTGGAGCTGGCCTACACGACCGAGCCGCTGAACGGTTACCGCGCGGAGATCGGGGCGCCGGAGCCGCGGAACCGGATGCTCTCCGACATCACCTTCCAGATGATTCCGTGGCGGCAGGCGCTGCGGCAATCGATCGCCGGCGGGGAGTGGCCGCTGTGGAATCGTTTCGAAGGATGCGGCGACGTGCTTGCGGGCGCGGCGCAGGCCGCTCCGTTCAGTCCGTTCACGCTGCTGGCGCTGCTTCTGCCCGTCGCGGCAAGCTTTGGCTTCACGGCGTCGATCGCCTTTTTCCTGGCCGCGCTCGGCACCTGGCTGCTGGCGAAGGAGCTCGGTTGCGGTGAGATGGCGGCGCTCATCGCCGCGGCGATGTTCACACTCTCCGCGCCGATCGCTCTGCAGATCCTCTGGCCGCTCGGATTCGGCTGGGCGCTCCTTCCGCTGGTGATGATGGCGGCGCGGCGCGTCGTCGCATCGCCGTCGATCCGTTCCGCTTCCATCCTGACGACGGCCTTGACGCTCGAGGCACTGGCCGGGCACCCGGAGACGTTGCTCCACGTCGCCGCGCTCGGCGCGGTGTACGGCGGCTTCGAATTGCTGCGTCGCGGACGGCAGCAGCGGGGGCGGGCGCTGGCGTGGGCCATCCCGGCCGGTGTCGCCGCGCTACTCCTGAGCGCCATCGCCCTTCTGCCGTTTCTCGACGCCAGCCGGCAGACGGTCGAGCATCACATCCGGACCGACTTTTTCGCGAAGGGGCCTCTGCGCGTCGTCGCCGGTCTCCCGCGCGCGGCGTTGCTGGCCGACCTTCTGCCATTCGCGCGGGCGTCGTTCCGCCATTTCCTGATGGCGCGCGCCGAGGCGGGGAGCATCGCTCTGGCGCTGGCGATCTTCGCTCTCTGGCGGTCGCGCGCGCGGGAGAGATGGCTCTTCGCCATCCTCGGTTTTGTCTGTCTTCTCGCCAGCGCCAACGCCTGGCCTGTCGCGCAGCTCCTGCATCGCCTCCCGCTCTTCGATCTCGCGCTCAACGACCGCCTGGCCTCGGCGGTTCCGCTTTGCCTGGCCATGCTGGCCGCGTTCGCGGTCGATAGCCTTTCCGATCGCGCCGGCGCGGTCATGGCCGCGCTGCTCATCCTGCTCGCCGCCGGCGCCACGGGCATGCGGCCCGGGTCGATCGACACGCCGCGCTTCGTCGCCGAGCTCGCGCCGCTCGCCGTCGCCGCGGTCATCGTCCTCTTCACCAGGAATCGCGCGATCGTCGCGCCGCTGCTTCTCGCGCTCATCCTTCTGCAGCGGACCATCTCCGACGGCGAGCTGATCCCGGCAATCGATTCACGCGTGGCGTACCCGCGGCTGGCGATCTTCCAGCCGCTGCAATCGATTCGCGAGCCGTTCCGGATCGCCGGCATCGGACCGGCTCTCTTCCCGAATACGGCCTCGATGTACGGCCTCGAAGACGCCCGGGTGATGACGGCGATGACGTTGACGCCGCTCGACGATACGTTTCCGCTCTGGTGCCGCCATGGCGGCTTCGGCTTCAACCAGATCGACGACCTGACCCGCCCGATGCTGTCGATGCTGAACGTCCGCTTCGCGCTCGTACCGAAGGACGAGGACATCCCAGCCGGCTGGCGCGACGTCACCACCGATCACGCCACGCGGCTCATCGAAAACGAGCACGTCCTCCCGCGCGCGTTCATCCCGCGCAACGTCCGGATCGGCGTGGGCAACGACATCGAGGACATGAGCGCCGCCACCGATTTCGCGGAGATGGCGTGGCTCGATCTGCCCGGCGCTCCGCGCGACACGCCCAACGGTCCGGGAACGATCGTCATCCATCCCGGGAGCCTCGATGTGACGATGGCGCACGACGGCTACGTGGTGATCTCCGACGCCGCCTGGAACGGCTGGCGCGCCTACCTCGACGGCCGGCGGATAAAGATCGTCCGCGCGAACCATGCCTTCCTCGGCGTATACGTTCCCGCCGGCCGGCACACGATCCGGCTGACGTATCTCCCGCAATCGTTCGTCGTCGGACGTTGGATCAGTCTCGCGACGATGGCAATGATCGTTCTGTTCTGCATAGGCCGGACATGGATGCGACGCGCGCCGGCGAAGACGCCGTTTGGGAGATTGGACGTCACAACGCCGCGATAGCGGCTCAAGAAAGCAGCCAGGGGTGCGAGCGTTTTTTTGCGAGCACCCCTGGAACCCGATGCGATGTCAAATCCTGCCGCGTCAGCGGCACTGGATGGAGTGCCCGGTTATTCAAGTGCCGCTGACGCGGCACCAACCACGACATCTCCTTACCAGGGGTGCTCGCAAAAAACGCTCGCACTCCTGGCTATCTTCTTTGTTGCCGCTAACGCGGCAATTGCGCCGGCGGAGCCGGCCGGCATGGGTTCAACCAACCAAACGACGGGAGTGTAAGATCGACGAAACGCCATGGCCGAAAATAGATCGTCGTTGTCGGGCAGCCGATCGTATGAAGAGCTCAGTGACTATTGGGATACGCATAGCCTTGCCGACCACTGGGATGAGACGTCTGCGGTCGAGTTTGAGCTAAACGTGAAATCCTCAGCGATGTACTTTCCAGTCGATCGCGACTTGGCCGAAAAGCTCAGGGCCGTGGCATCTGCACACGGTATCTCAGCAGAAACGCTTCTTAATCTTTGGCTGCAGGAGCGGGTTAGCGACGAGGCGCGGAAGGCCGGCTAACTTCTCCGTTCTTCGCCGGCGATTTGCTCATCTGCGACATCCCCTGATAACCGCCGCCCCCGCCTCTCGTATACGTGCGCATGCTCGTACTCGAAGGCGTCAGCAAGAAGTTCCGCGGAGGCAACTACGGGGTGCGCGACGTCTCGCTCTCCATCGGCAGCGGTGTCATCGGACTGCTCGGGCCGAACGGGGCGGGGAAGACCACGCTGATGCAGATGATCGCCACCATCACGCGGCCGACGGCGGGGGCCATTCGCTTCCAGGGAATCGATGTGGCTCGCGATCCCGACGCCATCCGGCGCAAGCTCGGCTATCTCCCGCAGGACTTCGGCGTCTACGACAACCTCACCGCGGTCGAGTTCCTCAGCTACTTCGCGGCGTTGAAAGGCATCCACAGCCGTGCCCGCGTCGGCGAGATGCTGGAGATGGTCAACCTGCACAACGTCGCCAGGCGGCCGATCGGCGGCTTCTCCGGCGGGATGAAGCAACGGCTCGGTATCGCTCAGGCGCTCATCAACGATCCCGATCTCGTCATCGTCGACGAGCCGACGGCCGGTCTCGACCCGGAGGAGCGCGTCCGCTTCCGCAACGTTCTCGCCGACGCCGGCCTCGGCAAGCTGGTCATCCTCTCCACGCACATCGTCTCCGACGTCGAGTCGGTGGCCACGCACATCGCCATCATGAACGGCGGATCGATCGTCGCCTGCGCCACGCCCGAAGAGCTGATGCGCGGCGCCGAGGGGAGCGTGTGGGAGATGGTGGTGCCGTCGGAACGGTTTGATGAGCTACGGCGTACCGCGCGCGTCTCCAGCGCCGTGCGCAAATCGGACGGCGTCCATGTCCGCATCGTCAGCGGGGAGGAACCGCGCGGCGGTGCCAGCGCCGCCGAGCCGACGCTTGAAGATGCGTTTCTCCATACGATGAGCACGAGGGCGGCGGCGTGATAGGCAGAATCGGCGCTATCGTCCGCGCCGACTTCCTGATCCGCTTCCGCCGACTCTCGACGGTCGTCGTCTTCCTGCTGCTCAGCGGTTTCGCCTACGTGTGGGTTCCGTCGCCGGCCACGGGCAGGACCCTGATGCAGGTCAACGGCGCCCGCGTGCTTTACAACTCCGCCGCCATCGGCATGGCCACAGCGATGCTGGCGTCGGTCTTCGTCGGACTCTTCGGCTTTTACGTCATCTCCAACGCCGTGCGCCGCGATATTGACTCGCGATGCGGCTACGTCATCGCCTCGACTAACGTGCGTACGGTCGAGTACATCGTCGGAAAGTTTCTCGGCAACGTCGTCTTCCTCTCCACCTTCATGGGCGGCTACATGGGGGCGTCGATGTGCATGCTGCTCGTGCGGGGCGAGGCAAGGTTGCAGCCGCTGATCTTTATGAAGCAATACGCTGTTCTGGTCCCCTCGGCGATCGTCTTCGTCTCCGTGGTTGCCATCGTCTTCGAGTCGATCCCGTTTCTCGCCGGCCGCTTCGGCGACGTCGCCTATTTCTTCCTGTATGCCCTCTCGCTCGGGCTGGTCGTCAACATGATGATGCATGGAGGGGCGGTGGCCCGCTACGTGGATTTCAGCGGCTTCGGCTACCTGATGGAGCAGACGCAGCGAAACCTCCACACACAATCGCTGTCGATCGGGTCCAGCCCCTTCGACGTTTCCAAGCCCGTGCTCGTCATCGACGGCTTCAACCTAAGCGGCGGCGCATGGGCCACGCGGCTGGTTTCGACGCTGAGCCCGATTCCCTTGCTCCTGATCGCCGTGCCCTTTTTCCACCGCTTCGATCCGGCCCGCCTCCGCGCTGCCGGTGCAAAGGGGAAGCGCGGATGGATGCGCAACATCAACGCCCTGGCCAGGCCGTTGGTCCGTCCGCTGGCGGCGATCCCGGTACGCGGCGCGGCATTGAAGGACGCGATGATGACCTTCGCCTCGACACCGTTCACCGCCTTCGCCCTGATCGGCATCACCATCGCGGCGGTCGCCAATCCCGCCTCGCTGCCGATCGCCATCGCCATCGTGGCGATCTTCATCGCCGACGTCGCCTCGCGCGACCGGCGCGCCGGTACCACGGGCCTCATCTACGCCGCGCCGCGCCTGCGCGAGCGTTTCGTGACCTGGAAGCTCTCCTCGGCCGCGATCGTGGCCCTCCTGCTTCTGATCGCGCCCCTCCTGCACACCGCCATCGCGCAACGCGGACGGCTGCTCCCGCTCCTCATCGGCATCCTCTTCATCGCCGCCGCCGCTACGTCGCTCGGCGTGATCAGCGGCAATCCCAAGACCTTCATCGTCCTTTTCCTGACGTTCTGGTACGTCGTGGTCAACGACAAAGGGGCGACGAAAGCGCTCGACTTCGCAGGGTTCTTCTCAACGCCGGCGATGGGGGTGATGCTGATGTACGTGGGGATCACGGTGGTGATGATCGCGATGGCGGAGATGGTGCATCGGATGCGGTTGAGGGATTAGCGCCGATCATTGCCCGCGATCTACGACGTGTGTCTAGTCGTTCACTATGTGAGCGGCAACCAGGGCAGTGCCAACGATCGCGAATCCGGTCGTGATCAGTATGCCGGCGGCTCCGTATCGATTTTCCAGTGTCATGGATAGAAGGTTAGAAAGCGCCCCTCCGAACATGATGCCACCGATGGTTCCGACATGCCGGTAGAATCGACCGCGCGTCGTATTGGCAAGGTGCTCGGCCGCCCGTTCTATGTGCGCGGCTGAGATGTCGTCCGCTCGGCTGCGCCCAGCGATCCTTGCCGACTCAGCCACCAGGTCTGAAACGTACTCGACAATCGTCGTTCTCAAAACCTCGTACGCATGAGCGGAGAAAGGCGGACGGTCGCCATCCGGGCCGGTAATACGTTTGAGATCATCGGAGAGTGCGGATTCGGAATCGTCCGAAGTCACCGTTGTCCCTCGTCATCTCCGTCGGCGTGTAGCCGGAGAGGGGGCTGATCGGGATCTCCGTCGGAGTGTCGCCGGAGGGGGATCTGAACGGGTTGCCGTGCTGCAGGGTTCAACGATGTGCGGTCCAATGCAGCCAAATATGATGAGACGAGCGAATCGCGTATCTCACGCACGCCTTCCAGCCGATTTCGGGACCACCGAATGATGATCACAAAGACGATGACCATTCCGACGAGAGACAAGGCAACCGCAACCGAGAAAGGCAAGGAGCGTGCTCGCGTACCATTCGCAACCATGTTGAGAAGCACGACCGCCATGACAGCCGCGAACTCAGCAAGATAAGGCTTCATTTCCCTGAGTAGTTTCATGAAGCTGCCCAACATGCGCTTCTCTTTCACCCCTAAGATTATAGCGGCACGAAAACACCTACGTCATCAAAATTGGTGACGGGAAATTTCCTGCGAGGCCTGCTGGATCATGTCAGCCCCTACTTCTTCGCCTCCCCCGCCAGCGTTGCCAGCCATGCATCGGTTTTGATGAACCCCTTGCCCCATGAATCCCACTGGGCCAGGATCTTTTCCTCCTTCATCTGATCGAGCGTCTTTCCCGCCGCAACCGCTTTGGCCACTGCGCCGCTGGTTCCGCGAAGCACCTCGGCGAATGCGCGGAGGCCGGCCTTGTCGGACAGCGGGCCGTGGCCGGGGATCACCTTCGCGTCATCGGGCAGCGTCGACAGCACCTTGTCGATGGCGGCCAGCATCCCTTTCACGCTGCCGCCGTTGTCGACGTCGACGAAGGGATACATGCCGTTGAAGAAGTCATCCCCCATGTGCACCACATTCGACTGCGTGAAGTAGATGACGCTGTCGCCGTCGGTGTGGCCGTGGGGGAAATGGACGGCGCGGATCTCTTCGCCGTTCACGTGGAGCGAGGCTCGGTCGTTGAATGTGATGACCGGCAGAGCGTCCTTCGGCGCCGGCGGAGTCTCGCCGCCGAGGTTCTTCGAGCCGGAGGCGAGGCGCTTGCGCACGTTCTCGTGCGCGATGATCGGGGCCTCCTTGCCGAAGATCTCGTTCCCGCCGGTGTGATCGCCGTGGTAGTGCGTGTTGACGATGAACTTGATCGGCTTGGCGGTGATGCCGTGCAGCGCCTCTTTGATCTTCGGCGCCAGCGGCGCGAACTGATCGTCGACGATGACGATGCCGTCGTCGCCGGCCGAGACGCCGATGTTGCCTCCGGCGCCGGTGAGCATGTACACAGTGCCGGCGACCTTCGTCACCTTGATCTCGATTTTGCTGAAATCCTGTTGGGCGAAGAGGGAGGTGGCGGTGAGAGCGGCGAGGACGATGATCCATTTACGCATGGGGCCGGATTGTAAATGACAACACACCGCACCGTATAATCTGCCGTTCGCGAACAAACCGATGATCCAATTTCACGCGCTCGAAATCCCGCAACTGGAACGCTTTCTGGAGCGTCAGAAGGCCGGGCTCTCGCTCAAATCGGACATCGACCTCGATCTCATCCTCCGCCAGATCCTGCAGAAGGCCAACGAGTTCGTCCCCTCGGAATCGGGATCGATCCTGCTCGACGATCCTTTCCGCAAGGTGGCCGTGCGGCGCGAGAACGAGCTGGTCTTCATCGCCACCTTCGGTCAGGCCAGCCGCCACCTCATCGGCCAGCGCCTCTCCGCGAAATTCGGCATCGTCGGACAGGTCTACCAGACCGGCACCCCATACGTTTCGGCCGACGTCAAAGAGGACGATTTCTTCTACCCCGAGTTCGATGAACAACTGGGACACAAGACACACTCGGTGGTCTGCGTTCCCATCTATATCGGCAAGACCGTTTGCGGCGTGCTGGAGCTGATCAACCGCATCGACGGAAGCATCTTCACCGACCGCGACAAGATCCTGCTGGAGATCTTCGCCGGCTACACCTCCTTCACGCTTCAGAACGCGCTCGATGCCAAACGCGCGCATGAGCTGGCGAAGAAGGATGATCTGACCGGTCTCGTCAACGACCGCTGGTTCAACGTCCGCCTCTCCGAGACGCTGACCGAGGCCCGGAGAAACGGTGGCGAGGGCGTCCTCATCTTCATGGACCTCGACCGCTTCAAAGCCATCAACGACGGCCATGGTCATCTCGCCGGCAGCCAGGTGCTTCGCGAGGTCGGCTTTCTCCTCAAGCGGATCGTGCAGCAGAACGACGCCACGGTGGCGCGCTACGGCGGCGACGAGTTCGTCATCCTGTTGCCAAACACGAAGCTCGACGACGGGATCGCCGTCAGCGAGGAGATCCGCCGTACGATCGAAGAGACGACGTTTCTCGACCGCGAGTGGGGCTTCAGCATGCCTCCTCTGCGTCTTGCCGGCCTCCTTTCCGCCTCGCTCGGCATCGCCCAGCACATCCCCACCGCCGACCCCGCCACGTCGCTGGAGCAGGAGAAGAGCGACCTTCTCCGCCGCGCGGACGCCGCCATGTACCGCGCCAAGTCCCTCGGCAAGAATCTCGTGGTCGTCAGCAAGATGGGGGAGGATTTGCGGACGGCAACGGTGGCGAGGGTGGCGGCGAAGTAGTGGATCAGTAGATCGGTGGATTAGGTGATCAGGATCGGCAAGCGGCCTGAGCACCGACACCGGATTCGCGAATTCACGACTCCCTAATCCACTGTTTATCCACGGTTAATCACGAATCTTCTGATCCACTGCTCGCCCAATCCCCTGTTCTGCTATCGTGTTTCATCACACGAAGGAGGTTGACGTCCTTGGCAAAGATCACCGCGGAGTACATTTGGATCGATGGGCAGAAGCCGACGGCGAAGCTTCGTTCGAAGACGAAGATTCTCGACCCGGCCAAGTCGCTTGCGGACATCCCCGAATGGGGTTACGACGGCTCGAGCACTGAGCAGGCCACCGGACACTTCAGCGATCTGCTTTTGCGTCCGGTGAAAATGGTTCCGGATCCGCTGCACCGCGACGGCGACCTGCTCGTCCTCTGCGAAGTGCTGCATCCGGACGAGACGGTCCACCCGAGCAACACGCGTGCGTTTCTGCGGCAGGTGGCCGAGAAGTACAAAGATCATGAGGCCTGGTTCGGCATCGAGCAGGAGTACACCTTCTTCGAAGGCAATCGTCCGCTTGGATGGCCGGATCACGGATTCCCCGCGCCGCAGGGCGGCTACTACTGCGGCGTCGGCGCGGACGAGGTCTTCGGCCGGGACGTGGTCGAAGCACACGCCGATGCCTGCATGCGCGCCGGAATTCACATCGTCGGCACGAACGCCGAGGTCATGCCGGGACAGTGGGAGTTCCAGGTTGGGGCGCTCGGTGCGCCGGACATCGCCGACGAGCTGTGGCTGGCACGGTGGCTTCTGTATCGCATCGGTGAGGAGTTCGGCGTCAGCGCCACGCTCTATCCGAAGCCGGTCAAAGGCGATTGGAACGGCGCCGGTGCACACACGAACTTCTCGACGAAGGCGACGCGCTCCGAAGGCGGTATCAAAGTCATCGAAGAGGCGATGAAGAAACTGGAACGGCGCCACGAAGACCACATCAAGGTCTACGGTGCGCACAACGAAGAGCGGCTGACGGGGCTTCACGAGACCGCGCCGATCCACGCTTTCCGTTTCGGCGTGAGCGACCGGGGAGCGTCGGTGCGCATCCCGATGGCTACAGCGAAGGAAGGACGCGGGTACTTCGAGGACCGGCGTCCGGCAGCGAATATGGACCCCTATCAAGTCTGTGCCGTGTTGATTGAAACCGTTTGCGGCCCGTAACGTCATAGAATGCGGTAGCCGGTCGGATTGGCCGGCTGCCGCGCGATGCCGATGATCGAATTAGCTCTCAACGTAGTCTGGCTGGCCGTCGTGGCCGGCGCCTTCGCGCTGATGCCGCGCCGGTCGAGCCGCGCCAGGCTCGCCCTTGCCTGCGTCCTGGCTCTGCTGTTCCCGATCATCTCCGTATCCGACGACATGGCACTCAGCAGCAATTCTCTGGAAGAGGCGCTGGCGATCATCGTCTCGCTTCTGATCCTTGTGGCCGGCTTCATGGCCGTGGCGCGCGTGGAGCATGAACTGGCCGCGCCGGCATTGATCCTCGTCACCATCCCCTCCGATCCCCGCTCTCCTCCTCGCGCTTAGCCCATCAGCCGGCTTGCGCAGTCGTGGTCATTTCTGACCGCGGACATTCCCTTGCGATCACAACTGCGAAACCGGCCGTGAAACGGCGGCATCCTCGCGTGTCGGCTCCCCTTGGGCCGGCACACCGGGCTCGAGGGTGTCGCCTTTTGACGGCCGGCTGTGAAATGGCGGCATCCTCGCGCGTCGGCACCCCCTGGCCGACGTCGGGCTGCGAGGGTGTCGCCGTTTGACAGCCGGGACGGGCTCATCTCAGGGTCCCGTGCAGCCCCCGTGTAAATCCAGGCGTCGTAGAGCCGCTGCGCGTTGTCGGTTGTCGGTTTTCGCGCGAAGCGCAATCAACCGAGCACTGACAACCAGGAGTATTCGCGGCAGAAACGAGCGGGCGACCATTGTGGCCGAGCCTTGGGCGACCAACGCAGCCGGCCGTGCCGGCCTACGCTTTCTTCTTCCTTTTCTTCCTCGGCCCCTTTCGTCCGAGGTCGCGTTTCAGAACGCGAAGGTGGCCAACCAGCGCACGGTTGTTTTCACTCCGTGCCAGGGCTCTGGCGAGGGCATAGGTGCGAAGAGCCTTCGTTGTGACCGGCGAGAGGCGCAGGTCGATCGTGTAGGTAAGGCTGTTCAGCAGAAGTGCAATCTTGTCGACGAGCGGACGAAACGCGGATTCGAATTGCAGCGCCGCCTCCGCCTCGTCGACGTCAAGCATTCCCGGGGCCTGGAGTTGCTCCACCGCATCGACGGCTGCGATCATCGAGCGGATGAACGTCCTCGGCACGGTTCGATGGCCTCGCATACTCCGCGACGTCTCTTTGTGAGGAGCCGTTAGTCCGGGAATGCGTGCCGCCGCGGTATCGAGAACCTTACTCACAACCGCGGCTCTCCGCTGCGCCGGCGTAACTGTCGGGATCAATCGATCAGCCATCGTTCCTCCGTTCTCATCTTTCGTTCGTTTCGTCAGCTCTGATATGCAGATCCTGGGGAGGCCCACGGCTATTTTAAGGTCTGGCTGCCAGATCCTCAGAGGAGAAAAGCAGCGACAAAGATCTGCCCGCCAGATCTTCGGAGCAGAAAAGCAGCTACGAAGAGCAAAAAAACAGCTACTAAGATCTGCCCGCCAGATCTTCAGAGCAGAAAAGCAGCTACGAAGCGCCGGCTGCCAGCTCTTCACGAGGCAAAAACTGCTAACAAAGAGCAACACGGTGCTCCTGATGAGGGGAAACGGCTTGTGAAAAGGGGGATGACTGCTCATGAAGAGCAGAACGCCGCTCTCGAAGAGACGAGAACTGCTGGTGAAGAATGGAGCAGCGCTACCGCGGAGAAGAGGTTCGTCGTCTCCTCCCCGCCTCCGCGTCTCCGCGCGAGATCAAGTCGTTCGTTCCAACATCAACTGGACACCCGCGATAGACTCGAAGCGAACGTCCGCGGCCTGATCGGCGATCGAAGGAGTCACATGCTTGCAGCCATTCTGTCGTTCGGCATCCTCGCGGCCACGTCGGACGCGGCTACTCTCACCTACATCCCGAAACACGAGGAGTTGAAGTACACCTTCGGCGGTTCCGCTCCGTCGCACCACATCAAGCCGGGCACGCGCATCGTTACGTGGACGGAGGACTGCTACGACGGCGCGGTGACCAAGCCGAGCCAGTTGCCGACCAAGGTCATCCCACCCGGTCACGACAATCCGCAGACCGGGCCGTTCTTCATCGACGGCGCCGAGCCGGGCGATACCATCGCCATCCACATCAACAAGCTCGCGCCGGCACGCGATCACGGTATCTCGTCGTTCTTCCCCGGCTTCGGCGCTCTGAACGGCACCGACCGCACCGCCATCCTCGGCGCCGATCTTCCGGAGAAGGTCTGGTTCTATGACGTCGATCCGGCGAAGGGCGTGGCCCGCACGAAGTCGCTCGACGGCACCTCGTCGTGGGAAGTTCCGCTGGCGCCGTTCCTCGGCTGTCTCGGCGTCGCTCCGGCCGGCGGCGAAGTCCGCTCAACCATTGTTCCTGATGCGTTCGGCGGCAACATGGACTGCCCCGAGGTCCGCGCCGGCAACACCGTCTACCTCGGTGTCAACATGCCCGGAGCGCTGCTGTCCTTTGGCGACGGACACTACGTCATGGGGGATGGCGAGATCATCGGAACCGCCGTCGAAGGGGCGATGAACGTCGATGTCACCGTCGATCTGATCAAAGGCCGTGCGACCCTGTGGCCGCGTATCGAGAATGCCGACATGATGATGACCGTCGGCGCCGGGCGCCCGCTCGAGGATGCCGCCCGCATCGCCTTCAAAGAGATGGTGCACTGGGTCGAAGAGACAAGTGGTCTCTCCGAAATGGACGCCTACGAATTCGTCTCCCAGAACGCCAAAGCCCCGATCGTGCAGATGGTCGATCCGCAGTACACGGTGATTGTGAAAATTGAGAAGAAAAGGCTGCCGGTGAAAGCGGCCGAAAAGCGAAGCAACTGATTGGACGGAATCATGATTCGTCAACTGGCATTCGTAGCGGTACTCGGAGCAGCAGCGGCTTGTTCGACCAGCACACCCTCCTCGGCGGTGACGGTCGCCTCAACAAGCGAGATCGTGCAAACCAAACTCGGCTCAACCTTGCATCTGACCGGACCGAAATACGCACCGACGGTCTTGAGCCGAGTCAACCCTCTCTTCCCAAACACCGCGCGTGATTTCGGTACTCATGGGCTGGTCAGAATGAACGCGCTCATCTCGCCCGCCGGCGATGTCGTCGAAGTACAGATCGTCGAAGGATTGCCGTACGGCCTCGGCGAAGCGGCAGCAGACGCGGTTCGCCAATGGAAATTCGCTCCGACCATGCGCAACGGTGCGGCCATGCCTGTGCTCACAGAGGTGATCATCAATTTCAACGCGAGGTAGTCCGCAACCCGCCGTGCTGTGAGCCGTATCTATCTCAGGACCATGAAAGCCATCGTCGTTCACGGAATGGGACGTTCGCCGTTGTCGCAGCTCCTGCTCGCGAAACGTCTTCGCTCGTTCGGTATCAGCGTAGACCTCTTTGGTTACTCCACCTTCCGGCCGTTCACTGTTTCGCTGAACCGGCTGGTGACGCGCGTCCTCGCGCTTGACGAGCCGTTCATCCTCGTCGGGCACTCGCTTGGATGTGTCCTCATTCGCGCCGCCTTGCCTCGTCTCACGAAGGTGCGGCCATCCGCCTGCTTCTTCCTGGCGCCTCCAAACAGAGTGCCGAGGGCAGCGCGCTTGCTCGGGAGGAATCGTCTGAGTCAATTGCTTACCGGCGGTTCGGGAAGGCTTCTATCCGACGACGATTTCATGGCGGCGCTGCCGGTCCCTGAATGTCCGGTGCGGGTGTATGCAGGGACAGCGGGTTACACAGGCCGGCTATCTCCGTTTCATGACGAGCCGAACGATGGGGTCCTCGCTGTTTCCGAGACGGTTTTGTCGCCGTCAAACGCGCCTGTGCTCGTTCCCGTCCTCCATACGTTCATCATGAACTCGAAAGTGGTGGCCAGAGATATCGCCTCTACGGTCGCCTCGCTCACCGAACCCGCTTCCAGAACACCACGCCATCCTGTTCGAACACCGGCGTGAAGTTCCTCTGCAGGAAGGCCCACACCTTCGGCGCCCGCTCCGCGTTCGGGATGCCGTCGACGTTCTGGATCGACCCCGGGAACATGATCAGTGCGGCACGAACGTGCGGGTTCCTTTCGATCCGTCCGATGACCTCGGCCTGCCCTTCCTCCGACTGATAATTCGCCACCTCGACCTGACGCAACGGACAGTCGCGGTTCAGCAGCGCATAGAGCAGCGCCGAGTTCGAAAAGTCAACGAAGGTGTCCTGCGGCTTCAACGTGGCAACGAAGCGCTGCGCCGCGTGGATCGATCTGGCGGCGATGGGCTCGAATAGCGGTCCCTGCCTGGCGTGCCGCAGCTCCGGGATCACGGCGATCAGATGGCGGAACGGGTCGGCAAGAAGCACGAGGACGACCATGAGCACCGTGGCCACGATGCGCGCGCGCCGGCGCAGCGTCCAAATGGCGACGAAGAGGAATGGCGTGCCCACCATGAAGTAGTACGGGTTGCCGCGCTCGATGAACGACGCCGCGGCCACCACCATCCAGACGCCGATCAGCCAGGGAGCATCGCTTCGCCGTGCCCGCAGCGGCGACCGCGCCAGGGCAACGCACGTGGTGATGAGCGCCAGGAACCAGGTCATCGGCATCAGGCCATTGGCGAGATGGCTCATCAGCGCCGGCGAGCGCAGTGCATCGGGGACTTCCAGCGGATGGACGAAGTAGACGGAGTGACTGCCGAGGATCTCCGTGGTGTTGACCAGGATGAAATCGATGGCGAATCCGAACGCGGCGAAGATGATCAAGATCGGAACAGCGGCGGCGGCGACGCCGATGGCCAACGCCCGGAGCGCGCGGGCGCGGAACGCCGCGAAGAGCGCCACGATCGCCGAGTAGAGCCCGAAGTCGATGCTGACGAGATAGGCGATGACGATGAGCGACCCCGCGGCGATGAACCAGCGCCGCGAGCGGAGACGGGTGGCGGCGACGGTCGCCGCGAGAGCAAAGATCGCCGCCGACGGCCGGATCCAGATCATCCCGCCCGGGTAGAGCGAAAACATCAGGAACGATCCGAGCAGGGCCATGTTCGCTATCCCCGTGACCGCCAGCACGAGGCAGTAGATGGCAATCCCGCTCAGGAAACCGACTACGAGGCGCGTATTCAGCAGATGGGGAAGGGAGCCGAGTCCGACCTTGGTGGCCACGAGGTAGAGCGCGCCGTCGTCGATGAACCCATGCGTGGGGATGATGTCGGTATACGGTTTCTCGCCGCGCAGCATCTCCGACGCTACCGGCAGGCCATGGCCGTCTTCGAAGAAATTGGCGACGACCGGTGACGGCAACCCGATCGCGGCGAGTGGATAGAGGAAGACGACGATCGGATAGACGATCCCGCGCGGGAGCGGCCGCTTCATCCTCGCCAGCAGAAACGGCGTCCCGAAGATCACGATCACCGCGATCACGGCACCGGCGAACTGTGTGTGCCTGCCGATAAGGGCGGCCATGGCCAGCGGAGAGGCGACGAAGGCGTCGGAAATCGGGACGATCAGCCGGATGGCGAAGACGGCGATGGCCGCGCGAATGATCGTCGCCACCGCAGTATGACCGAAGTCGAGGTCGAGAAAGGCCATGTAGCAAGCGAGGAGTGTCGGGATCAGGACGACGTCGCCCAGCGAGAAGTGCGGATCGCGCTTGCGCACCACCACGATCGCCGCGGCGGCGGCACCAAGCAACAGCACATGCTTGACGTTGCCGTACGACATCAGCGCGACGGGCGCCATGAGACACGCCGCGCTGTAGCTGACGGCCGCCCATCGATACCCCCCGAGCAGCCGCGCAACCCGCTCGCCGATGATGGCAAACCCCGCGGTCAGGAGCACCGCCACAATGACTTGCAGCATCAGCCCCCACGGGCTGTACCCCGTCAGCTTGAGCGCGGAGAGCATCTCCTCCGGACGCGCGCGAAGCGCGAGACGTGGCGCGAAACTGATGGCGAGGGCCAGTCCGAAGACCGCGGATGAGGCACGGACCGTCCAGTTCAGGAGGGGACTGGGACTTGCAATTCCATCGGCGGTGCCGGGCCGAGCCGAATCGCGATCAGGATTCATGCGGAGCGTATTCTAAGGTCGCGTTAGCTCGCGCCTGCTCGACGAGGGCGTGAAGCCGACTAACACCGAGACGCTGAGACATGGCGCCGACTTCCCGGAATCCAATGCAGTTGGGGCGCGCAATTCTTTCCCGGACGCGCGCGAAGGCGCGCTCAACAATCCAGCCCCGCGCTTGGCGCGGGGCTGGGATCGCCAATATGCGCGGCCGCGGAGGCGGCCGCTACAACAGTTCGAGATCATCGATGGCGATTCCGATCTCGGAGCAGAGCGTTTCGAGCTCCTCTCGGAACGTCCTGCTTTTGTGGTGTTCTTCCTGACGCTTGACGTAGCGCTGAACAGCAAGTATTCGATCGGGACTCACCGAGAATCCGCCGAAACCACGCTGCCATCGGAATCGTGGAATGCGCTCACGAAGCCAGTCACCCGACGATTTCTTGAGCTGGCCGATTACATTCGAGAGCGCATGCGTCGGACCGAGACGTCCGAGGAGATGCAGGTGGTCTTCGACGCCACCAACATGGACATCGGAGAAACCGAGGTTACGAGCGGTGCCGGCCACGTAGGCGTGCAGGTCAGGACGCGTCGCGTGATTGAGGAAAGGGGTTCGATTCCACGTCGCGAAAACGACGTGAACATAAACAAGTGAATAAGAGTGCATGATCCGGTTGAACCATGCGAAGTCCCGGCGCAATGGTACCTCGGCGGCGGCTTGTGGCGGCCGCCTCCGCGGCCGCAATTCCTGGGTTACGTGCGACCCCGCGCCAAGCGCGGGGCTGGATTGTGGAGCGCGCCTCCGCGCGCGTAACCGCACCTTTGCGGGCGAGACTTCGGCGACGTTACCGACCCAGCACGTCCCGCTCGATCTTGCTTAACACCTCGCGCCATTCAACGCTGTCGTCGGGATTGGCGCGCGCATCGGCGACGCGCCGTTCGATTTCCGCCGCCCATGCCGCTTCGACTTCCGCCTGGTAGTCGTAGAGGGTGGCAAGCAGCTCATCCGCGATTTCTGCGCGCTCTTCGACCGGTAACCGGAGAGCGTCTTCGAGAACTCGCGCGGCTTCATTCGTCATGGCGAAAAGAAGAGCATCGGCCTACTTCATCGTCATCTGCGGCACCGACAGATAGAACCCCGCCGGATACTGCACATATCCATCGATTCCCTTCCGCATCACCGCCACATTCGATTGCATGTAGAGCGAGAGGTAGGGGAGGTCGGTGGCGACGATCTTCTGGACCTCTTCGTAGATCGGTTTCCGTTTGGCGCGGTCGAAGGTGGAGTGGCCGTCGATCAGCAGCTGGTCGACGCGGGGGTTGGCGTAGTAGCCGCGGTTCTGGCCGTTGGGGGGCTCGTTCTTCGAATAGAAGATGACGTAGTAGAAATCGGGGTCGCTGATCCCGTTCCGCGAGAGCGAGTACATCTGGAAATTGCCCTTGCCGATGTCGGCGAAGAAGGTCGACATCTCGTTCGACTGGATCGTGACGTTGAAGCCGGCCTGCTTCATCATCGCCTGCATCACCTGCGCGCGCGAGTTGGCCTCGGCATCCGTCGAGGTCTTGAACACGAGGCTTAACCCATTGGGGTAGCCGGCCTGGGCGAGCAACTGTTTCGCTTTGACCGGATCGTACGAATGCGACGGCAGGTTCGACGCTCTCGCCCAATGTCCCTCGGCAAGCATGGTCTCGGTCGGTTGGGCATAGCCGCGCTGGATGTCGCGGATGATCCGGTCGCGGTCGATGGCGCAGGCGATGGCCTGCCGCACCAGCGGCTTGGCCAGGGCAGGGTCGTGCATGTTGATGGCGAGGTACTGGTAGACGGACCCCGAGCTCTTCACGACCGTGAAGTCAGGGTTCTTCTCGAACTCCGCCACGTTCTCGAACGGGATGGCGTTCACCTCGAAGTTCACGGTGCCACGCCGCATCTCCAGGATGCGTGTCGTGGCGTCGGGGATGATGCGGACGGTGATGTGCTTGATCTTGGGCGCGCCGCCGTGCCACTGATCGAAGGCCTCGAACTCCAGCCGCTCGTCGGGACGGTGCTCGACGAGTTTGTACGGCCCGCAACCGATCGGCTTCGTCTTGTAGACGTTCGTGTCCGCGCCGGTCGGGAGGATGCCGACGGTGAGATTGTCGAAGATGCCGGCGTTTGCCTGCTTCAGCTTGAAGATGACCGTCTGCTGATCCGGGGTCTCGATGTGATCGACCGAGGCGTAGCCGGAACGCTTCGAGGTCACGAAAGTCGGATTCATCAACGACTCGTAGGTCCACTTCACGTCGGAGGCCTTGACCGGCTGGCCGTTGTGAAACTTCGCGTTCGGATTGAGGTGAAAGACGATGGTCTTGTCGTCGGGCGTCTCCCATTTCGTGGCCAGGTCGGGAGCGTAGTCAAAGTTCGGCGTGACCTTGATCAAGCCGCTGTAGACCAGATCGAACATCCGGCTGGAGACGTTGTCGGCGCCCACGCGGCTGTCGAGATTCGTCGGCGACGACATCACGGCGATGACGAGGGTCTTCGAGTCGTCCTTTTTCTCGCCGGCACCGCAGGCGAGGAGCAGGACAACCGACATGGAAACAAAGAGTTGACGCGTCTTCATGAAGCACCTCGATTCCGCTCAGCGGGATAACAAGTATCATGCCGGACGATGCGAGTTCTTCGAATTCTCACCCTGGTTGCAGCGCTTTGTCCGATCCCGATGATGGCAAAAGAGAAGATCATCGTTCTCGGATTTGACGGTGTCGACGCCCACTACACCGAGCAGTGGATGAACGAAGGGAAGCTGCCGAACCTGGCGCGGTTGCGAGCGCAGGGGACCTTCCGGCCGCTCCGTCCCACCGTTCCGGCGCAGACGCCTGTTTCCTGGTCCACCTTCTCCACCGGCATCGATCCGGGCCGGACCGGCATCTTCGATTTTCTTCGGCGCGATCCGAAGACCTACCTCCCGGTTTTCGCCGCCTTCGACGAGACGAAGGAGCCGTTTCTCCTCGGCGAGAAGAATCCGTTCGCCGCGGCGGCGGCGATCCTGGTCGTGCTCGCGCTCCTCGCGCTCTTCTTCCGCAGGACAGCGCGGTTGGTGATGCTCGCCATCGCTGTCGTCCTGGCCGCCGGGGCTTTCGTGGCCACGAAGAAGTACATCCCGGTCACACGGCCCGGCGTCATCAACCGCCGCCAGGGAATCCCGTTCTGGGAAGCGGCCGCGAACGCCGGCATCAAGGCGCGCGTGGTCCACGTCCCGGTGACGTTCCCCGCGCACGATTTTCCTCTCGGCGAGATGCTTTCGGGACTCGGTGTTCCCGACGTTTCCGGCCGGGTCGGCAAGCCGTTCTACTTCACCTCGGAGCTCGATTTCCACCGCTCCGGCGCGAACGAGTTCTCCATCGAAGTCGTTCAGCTCGAGGACAACAAGGGGCGCATCAACGCCAAGATCCAGGGGCCTCCGAACAAGCTGTTCGGCACGCCGCCCTACATCTCCATCCCGATGACGATCACCGTGGCCGACGACCGGAGCGCGATCACGATCGAAGAGAGCGGCCAGACGGTGACGTTGCGACCTGGCGAATGGAGCGGCTGGACGGAGTTCGTCTTCCCGTTCAACCCCTTGATCAAGATCCACGGCATCAGCCGCTTTCATCTGATCGCCACGCAGCCGGAGGTCAAGCTCTATCTCTCGCCGATCAACTTCGACCCGCGCAGCCTCCCTCCCGGTTTCAACATCACCACGCCGCCGAAGTGGGCGCCGCAGCTCGCCCGCGAATACGGCCTCTACAAAACGCTCGGCTGGCAGATCGATACCTGGGCGATCTCGGAGGGGTTCGCGGACGAGCAGATGTTCTGGGATGACATGACCTTCACCGTGGCCCAGGACCGGAAGATGTTCGATGCGTTTTTATTAAACGATGCTGAGCTGATGGTGCAATGCTTCGAGTTCCCCGACCGCGTCGGCCACGTCTTCTGGCGGCTGATGGACCCGAAGCATCCTGCCTACAACGAGGCGCTGCACGCGAAGTGGGGGGACGCGCTGCTCCGCGCCTACCGGTTGATGGACGCCATCGTCGGCGATGCCATGGCGGCGGCGGAGAAGAACCACGCCTCGCTGATCGTCCTCTCCGATCACGGCTTCGCCTCGTTCCGGAAGTCGGTGAACTACAACACCTGGCTGGTGATGAACGGCTACATGACTCTCAAGACCGGCGTCCAGGTGAAGGACCGCAACGTCGAGATGCTCTTCGATCAGGGCCAGTTCTGGGAGAACGTCGACTGGTCTCACACCCGCGCCTACGCCATGGGACTCGGCGAGATGTACATCAACGTCAAAGGGCGCGAAGCGCAGGGCATCGTGAATCCGGGTCCGGAGTGCGACGCTCTGAAGGCCGAGCTGAAGGCGCGCCTGGTGACGATGACCGACCCCGAGACGATGGAGCATCCCGTCCGCCGCGTCCTGGCGCGCGAGGAGATCTATCACCAGTTCGACCCGAACATGATCCCCGACCTCTTCGTCACGAACAACGACGGCTACCGCGTCTCCTGGCAAACCTCCCTCGGCGGCATCCCCAAGCAACTCATCGAGCCGAACAAGCAGGTCTGGAGTGGCGACCACTGCTCCGTCGACCCCGAGATCGTGAAGGGGATTTTCTTCTACAACCGGAAGGTGGCAACGGACCGGGCACCGTATATTGCCGATATCTACCCGACAGTTCTCGGTTTGCTTGGCGTGAAAGCTCCATACGAGTTGGATGGAGTGGAGCTGAAATGACAACGGACTACGATGATGGCTATATCGTTCTCGATCACGAGGAGTTTCTTGAACGTGCCTGGGAGGCCTACCGCGCGACGACTCCGCGGCCCCGTTTACTTCGACCGGGAGTCTACAAGTATCACTCCTGTCTTGAAATGAAGGCGGAGAGAGCTCAGCGCGTGATCAATTGGTTTCTTTCGCTTTCGCGTGAGATCGTAAACTGACAAATGGATTACAAAAGACTCCTCACCCAGGTCGAGCGCACGCTCGAACAGATCGAGAACACCGAATCGACGCGTTTCACGATCGAACAGATCGGGACGACCATTGCCACGAACTTTCGCGTCGAGCTCGGGATCACCGGCGGACGTATCTACGAGCTGACCGACGAGAACAACTACGAGCTGGTCGGGCGGTTCGGCTTATCGAGCGAAGGGCCCCTCGGCATCTCCGTGCCGCGCGATTACAAGCCGATCGAGCTGGTGCTCGAGAACGGCGTCGTGGTCATGGATCCGACCGATCCCGGCGTCGATCCGGTGCTGGAGAGCAAGCTTGGGGCGCAGCGATTCGCCGCCGTCGCTGCCGGCGATAACCATTCGCACATCCTCGGATTTGACGTCGCCCCGAACCTGAGCCGCGACGACATTCTCTTCTCGCTCAACCTCATCCGCTACACCGTCAACCAGCGCCTGCGCGCCGATAAATACGAGTCCCTCATCGTCGAGGCGCAGCGCATCCAGCAGTCGATCCTGCCGCAGCGGGTGCCGCAATACGCGGGCTTCGACATCTGGGGGAAGACCATGCCGGCGGCGGTCGTGAGCGGCGACTTCTACGACTACATCCCCATCTCCGACAACATCCTGGGGCTGGCCATCGCCGACGGTTCGGGGCACGGTCTGCCCGCGGCGCTCGTCGTGCGCGATATCTACATGGGGTTGCGCATGGCCACCGACCGCGACTTCAAGATCATCCGTACGATGGAGAAGCTGAATCACATCATCCATCGCGGCCGGTTGACCACGAAGTTCGTCTCTCTTTTCTACGGCGAGCTCGAAACGGGCGGCATCCTCATCTACTGCAATGCCGGCCACAATTTCCCTTTCGTGCTGCGCGCCGACGGGGTGACGATCGAGCTCCTCTCGAACGGAGGGCCGGTGCTCGGACCGACGCCGGACGCAACCTACATGCGCGGATTCGCCAAGCTCAACGCCGGCGATCTGCTCTGCCTCTACACGGACGGCATCGTCGAGGCACACAACGCCGACGATGAAGAATTCACCCTGGAGCGGCTGGAAGCGCTCGTGGCCGCGAACCGCCATCGGACATCCGAGGAGATCGGAAGAGAAGTGCTGGCACGGGTCACGGAATGGGGGCCGGGCGAGCAGGACGACCGGACCGTGGTGATCGTGAAGGCGGTGAAGCCGTGAGGAGGTTGCTTGGTTGCTGAGTTGCTTGGTTGCAGAGGTGACCAGTAGGTCCTCACTGATCCGTACCAAGCAACCTTGCAACCCAGCAACCGAGCAACAAACCATGAACGACGTCCTCTACATCAACGGCCGCTTCTCAACGACTGATGAGCGGGTCATCGGCGTCGAGGATCGCGGATTCCAATTCGGAGATGCCGTCTACGAGGTCTTCAAGTTCCTCGGGAAGCGGCCTGTCTTTCTCTCCGATCACTACCGGCGGATGGAGCGCGGTCTGCGCGAGATCGAAATCCACTCGCCGTGGGATGAAGCCGCGTTCACGGCGATCATGCGCGAGCTGATTGCGCGGACTGCCTTCAACGCAGGCATCGTCTATATCCAGGTCTCCCGAGGGGAAGCGGAGCGCGCACATTTCTACCGTGACGATCTGCGACCGACCGTCGTCGCCTACTCGCGTGCCGTCACCTTTCCGGACGCGGCGAAGAAAGAACGTGGCATCCATTTGGTCACGACGGCCGATCTTCGCTGGAAGCACTGCGATGTGAAGTCTGTCAACCTTCTCGCAAACGTGTTGGCCAAGAAGAAAGCGCAACGTGCCGGCGCCGACGAGGTGCTACTGATCGACGGCGGCATCGTGCGCGAGGGGGCCAGCGCCAGCTTCTTCGGCGTTTGCGGCGGAGCAGCCATCACGCATCCGCTCGATGAGCACATCCTTCCCGGCGTCGTACGCGACCGCGTCCTGCAGCTTGCCCGTATCGCCGGCATCCCGGTGGAGGAACGGCCGCTTCGCGAGAGTGAGCTGTTCGACGTCGACGAGGCCTTCATCACCAGTACGTCGATGGGCGTCATGCCGGTGTCGGCAATCGACGGACGGGCCATGCACCGCGGCCCATTGACGCCGCTCCTGCAGCGTCTGCTCGACGAAGAGGAATGGCGCGACGCCTCTTCGTGAGGCGAGCTAGTTTTGTTTGGAAGGCGATTCAACCACAGAGGCACAGAGATCACAGAGGTCATCTCTGTGTCTTCTGTGCCTCTGTGGTTGGATGGATTTTCGTTCTACAACGTGAACTGACCCGCTTCGATGATCGCCCGGATGCGCGCCATGAACTGGTCGGCGACCGCGCCGTCGATGAGGCGGTGATCGAACGTCAGCGAGAGGATGCACATCGACCGGATGGCGATCACATCGCCCTCCTTCGTCTCGACGACCACCGGGCGCTTCTTCACGCCGCCTACGCCAAGGATGGCCACCTGCGGCTGATTGATGATCGGCGTCCCGAACAATCCGCCGTAGATGCCGGGGTTGGTGATGGTGAACGTTCCCCCCTGCACGTCGTCGGGCGACAGTTTCTTCGTCCGGGCGCGCTCGCCGAGGTCGTTGATCGCCTTTGAGAGACCGAGGATGTTCTTCTCGTCGGCATTCTTCACCACCGGCACGATCAGGCCCCAATCGAGGGCCACGGCGATACCGATATTGAGATCGCGGTGATAGATGACCGACGACTCATCCATCGAAGCGTTGATGACAGGGAACTCGCGCAGCCCGGCCACGATGGCTTGGATGACGAACGGGAGGAAGGTCAGCTTGGCGCCGCGCTCGGCGTAGGCGTCCTTGTGCTGGCGGCGAAGCTTGTCGATGTTGGTGAAATCGACCTCGAAGACCGTCGTCACGTGTGCCGAGGTCTGCTTGGAAAGGACCATGTGCTGGGCGATCTTCTTGCGCATCACCGAGAGCGGCTCGATGCGGTTGTTCTCGCCGGCGGCGAAGGTCATGGCGGGGGGACGGGGAGTGGGTTGCTCGGTTGCTGGGGGTTGCGGGGTTGCTGGAGGCGTGGGGCGCTGCATGAAGTCGAGGATGTCGTTCTTGGTCACGCGGCCGGAGACGCCGGAGCCCTTGAGCCGGGTGATGTCGACGTTGTTCTCCTGGGCGATCTTGCGGACGAGTGGAGAGGACTTGGTGCGGCGGCGCTCGTCGAGGGAATCGGGGTCTCGCGGTTGCGCGGATTCGAGGTCGCGCGGTTGTTCGGGTGCTGGGTTGCTGGGTTCGGGCTGTGGGGCGGGCGCCGCGGCTTCGGGTTGCGGAGCTGGTTTTGGTGCGGGCGGTGGTGGCGGCGCGACGGGAGGAGGCGGGGCGACAGGTGCCGTCGCGGGAGACGTCGCGGCAGGCGCGCCAGTGCCTGCGGCTTCGCCTTGCGCGGCGATGCGGGCCACGACGGTATTCACGCCGACGGTCTGCCCTTCCTGGGCGATGATCTCGGTCAGCGTTCCGTTGGCCGGCGAGGGGATCTCGGCGTCGACTTTGTCGGTGGAGATCTCCAGGAGCGGCTCATCGCGTTCGACGGTTTCGCCAACCTTCTTCAACCAGCGAACGACGGTTCCTTCAGCGATCGATTCGCCCATCTGGGGCATGACGACATCAGTGGCCATTGCGGGGTAGCTCCTCAATCAACACACGGTCAGTACGCAAGCAGTTCTCTTGCCGCTGCAAGAACTTTATCGCGATTCGGCAGATAGAACGCCTCGAGAGGGGGGGAGTACGGGGTTGGAACGTCGAGCGCGGCTACCCGCTTGATGGGCGCATCGAGGTAGTCGAAGGCCTTCTCGGCGATGCGCGCCGCGAATTCGGCCCCGGCACCGCCGGTGAGCGGCGCCTCGTGCAGGATGATGACGCGGTTGGTTTTGGCGACGGAGTTGAGGATGGCCTCTTCGTCGAACGGGATGATGGAGCGAAGGTCGATGACCTCGACGGAGACGCCGTCCTTTGCCAGCTCCGCCGCCGCATCGTCGGCGACGTAGATCATCGAGCCCCAGGTGATGATGGTGAGGTCGCTGCCGCTCCGCCGTACGTTGGCCTTGCCGATCGGGACGATGTAGTCCTCGATCGGCAGCTCTTCCTTGATCCGGCGGTAGAGGTATTTGTGCTCGATGAAGAGCACCGGATCATCGTCGCGGATGGCGGCCTTGAGCAGTCCTTTGGCGTCGTATGCCGTCCCCGGCGCGACGATCTTCAGTCCCGGCCGGTTCATGAACATGGCCTCGGGGTTGAGCGAGTGGAACGGCCCTCCATGCGTGCCGCCGCCGGCCGGCCCGCGGATGACGATGGGACAGGGACTGCCGACGCGGTAGCGCGAGGTGGCCGCGAAGTTGACCAGCATGTCGTAGGCGACGGTGATGAAGTCGATGAACTGCATCTCCGCGATCGGGCGCATCCCCATGAGCGCCGCCCCCGATGCCGCGCCGACGATGGCGACCTCGGAGATGGGTGTGTCGATGACGCGCTCCTCTCCGAACTCTTCGATCATCCCGGCGCTGGTCTTGAACGCGCCGCCGTAGATGCCGACGTCTTCGCCGATGAGGAAGACGCGCGGGTCGCGCCTCATCTCTTCGATCATCGCCTCGCGGATTGCGTCGAGGTAGGTGGTCTCAGGCATGTTTGTAAGGCAGAAGGCAGAAGGCAGAAGGCAGAAGTATGAATGCGGAAGGATGAAGGAGGAGCAGGACCACTTCTGCCTTCTGCCTTCTGCCTTCTGCTTTCTGCCTTCTGCCTTTCATCACTGCTCCTCCCAGTACCCATCTCCTGCGTACAACCCCAACGCTGCCTCTTCCGGGCGCGGCATCGACGAGCGCTCGGCTTCGTCGGTGGCGGCGTCGACGTCGCGGCGGGCGCGCGACTGAATCGATTCGAAGTCGGCGGCCGAGGCCATACCGGCCTCGATCAGCGTCTGCTCGAAGCGGACCACCGGATCTTTGGCCGACCACTCCTCGATCAGCTCGGGCGGAACGTAGGACTGGTTGTCGTGCTCGGCGTGACCCTTCATCCGGAACGTTATCACTTCGATGAGGGTCACGCCTTCGCCGGCGCGGGCACGCTCGACGGCGCGCTTCGCCGCGGCGTACGTTGCCAGGACGTCGTTGCCGTCGACTGTCTCGCTGGCGCAGCCGAAGGCGTGCGCCTTGTCGGCCAGCGACTTCAGCGCGCTCTGCTTCACCGTCGGAGTCGAGTAGGCGTAGCCGTTGTTCTCGAGCACGACCACGAGCGGGAGCCTCTGCACCGTGGCGAAGTTCATCCCCTCATAGAAGGCGCCGGTGGACGATGCGCCGTCGCCGATGAAGGCCAGGCCGACCAGATTGCGCTTCTGCATCCGGCCGGCCAGGACGATGCCGGCCATGACCGGGATCATGTCGCCGAGCATCGAGATCTGGCCGATGAAGCCGTCGCGCGCCGGATGGCCGAAGTGGATGTTGAGCTCGCGCCCGCGCGTCGGCGAATCGCCCTTGGCCATGTATTGCTTGATGATGTCGGATGGCCTGGCGCCGGCGACCAGGATCGATCCCATGTTCCGGATCAGCGGCTGCACGACGTCGCCGAGCGCGTAATCGAGCGCGTACGCCGCCGCCACCGATTCGCCCTCCTGCCCGAGGGAACGATAGAGACCGCCGATGACTTTGGCCTGGCGGAAGAGCGCCACGATGCGCTCCTCGAGCGTCCGCGTCAGGCGTAGAAAGTAATCGATCTCGAGAAGGTTCTCGAGGGAGAGGCCGTGGGTGTCGAGGGTCATGGTGTGTTTGTCATTCGGAGCTTCGAGGAGCGGTTACGAGGTCTCGGGGTTGCGGAGTCTCGCGGTGTCCGAGCGTTCGAACTCCGCGAGACTCCGCAACCGCGCGACCTCGCAACCGCATCACTGGTGTATCGAGTGCCCGGCCACGTCCTCGGCCGCTTCCATCATCGCCTCGGACAAGGTCGGATGCGCGTGGATGGTTTTGGCGATCGACTCGCTGGTCGCTTCGAGCTCCAGAGCCGCGCACGCCTCGGCGATCAACTCCGTCGCTTTCGGGCCGACGATGTGGACGCCGAGCAGCTCATCATATTTTTGGGAAGAGACGTACTTCACCAGACCGCCGGACTCGCCGAGGATCTTGGCTTTGGAGTTCGCGCTGAAGGGGAACTTGCCGATTTTGACGTCGTATCCGCGCTCTTTCGCCTTCTTTTCCGTGAGGCCGACCGAGGCCACCTCGGGGTCGGTGTATGTCGCGTTCGGCACGTGGTCGTAGTTGATCGGACGTACTTCGAGGCCTTTCATCTTCTCGACCGCCAGGATCCCTTCCGCCGAGGCGCAATGGGCCAGGGCGGGGGTGGGGACGATGTCGCCGATGGCATAGACGTTCGGCTCGCCCGTGCGCATCAACGGATCGACCTGAACCATGCCACGCTCGATGACCACTTTCGTTCCTTCCAGTCCGCAGTTCTCGGTGACGGCGCGGCGGCCGGTGGCGGAGAGGACGATCTCGACGTCGAAGGTCTGCTGCTTCCCCTTCGAGCTGACGACCACCTTCACGCCGCTGTCGCCAACCTCGGCTGACTCGACCTTCGCGTCGGTCAGCACTTCGATGCCTTTCTTCTTGAAGATGCGCGTGAACTCTTTCGAGATCTCTTCATCCTCGATCGGCAGGAGCAGCGGCATTACTTCGACGATGGTCACCTTCGTGCCGAAGCGGGCGAAGATCGAGGCGAACTCGCAGCCGACGGCGCCGGCGCCGATGACAAGCATCGACTTCGGGACTTCGCTGATCTTGAGGATGTGATCGGAGTTGATGATCCGCTTGCCGTCGGCCTTGATGTGGGGCAGGTCCTTTGGGACGGAGCCCATGGCCAGGATGACGTTCTTCGTGTTGAGCTTCTGGCCGTCGACATCGACGATGCCCTTGCCGGCCAGCTTGCCGAACCCCGTAATGCGCTCGACCTTGTTCTTCTTGAAGAGGAACTCGATCCCCTTCGCGTTGGCGTCGACGACTCCCTGCTTGCGGGTCTGGACGACGCCCCAGTCGAGGGTCACGTCGCCGACGGTGATGCCGAACTCTTTCGCCTTCTGGATCTTGGTCCAGATGTCGGCGTTCTCGAGGAGCGATTTGGTCGGGATGCAGCCGCGATGCAGGCACGTCCCGCCGAGGAAAGGATCTTTTTCGACGACGGCCACGTTCATGCCGAGCTGCCCGGCACGGATCCCGGCCACATACCCGCCCGGCCCGCTGCCGATGACCACCACGTCGTACTGTTGTTCTGCCAAGGAAACCTCCGTGATTTACGCGGCGCGCATTATATGCAGGTCGTGAGAACTAAAGGCCTTTAACCACAGAGACACAGAGATCACAGAGGTCGTCTCTGTGTCCTCTGCGCCTCTGTGGTTAGAGCCTTTGGAGCGACTACTGCGCCGGCACGTACGTCGGGTCCTGCGTCGCGGCGTCGATGACCGATCCGTACGCCGTCACCCGTCCGGTGCCGCTTAGCACTTTTACCGTCACCCGCGCGTTGTAGGCTGTGCCGAGGCCGAACTGGGCGAGGGACACCTGCAGGAATTGGTTCGCGGCGAGCGGGATCTGTACTTTCGCGGCCACCTTCGAATCAGTCGGGATGGCGGAGACTTCGATCGTGACCGGGCTGCCGCTGGTCTCGACGAATCCGAGGTTCGTGCGCATCTTGTCGGACGACTCGAGCTGGAGCAGTTGCAGGACGCGGTTGTCCGACAGACCGATCGACTCTGCCGGCGTCACGGCGGGGATGAACTGGCCGTACGTACCGTTCGAGGTCTGGTTGTAGGTTCGCGCCGTGACGACCAGCTGCGAGCTGGACGGCGTGGTGACGAGGATCGAACCGCCGGAGTTGGTGAGCGTGTAGAGATTCTGCAGCGCGTTGTCGACCGGCATCACCTGACCGGAGGGGATCGTCACCTGCTTCGTTCCGCCGGCGGGAGTATTTCCCGGCTGCGGGAAGTAGGTCAGCGTCGCCGTCACCGCGGACGACGTCGGATTGAATAGACGGATGTCGCTGCGCCAGCTGGCCAGGCCGTTATTGATGTCGGCCACACCGGGGATGACGTAGCGCGTGGCCGATTCGGCCCCCTTCAGCACCGGGAAGACCATCAGCGGATCGTTGGTGAGGTTGTCGATGACCGACGCGTACGCCGTCACGCTGCCGGTTGGCGACACCACTTCGACCTCGAAGCGGCCGTCGGTGAGCGTGATGCCGTTATCGGCCAGAAGGTTGCGCTGCTGGTGCTCGCCGGGCAGGAGCGAGATTGGAATCGGCGCCACCACCTCGACGCCTGCATTGTTGAAGACGTGAACGAGCACGCTGGCCGGCTGGCCCGAGCCTTCCACGATCCCGAAGTTCGTCCGGTAGGCCGCGGACTGGGCGATCTGCTGGAGCGAGAGAATCGGGTTGGGCGACGAATCGGGCGGATGGCTGATGAACTGCGAGAAGGCAATGGCCGGGATGAACTGGCCGAATGTCCCTGTCGGTGTGGAGTTGTAGGTGCGGCTCGATGCGACGGTCTGAACGCTGACGGAGCTGCTCTGCGTCGTCGTCAGCGGGCGGATCTCCAGAACGCCCAGCGCGCTCGATCCGTCGGAACCGGTGCCGAAGAAGCTGGTCAGAATGTCGTCGAGCGCCATGGTGGAGCCGGGACTGACCTGAATCGTCGTCGATTGCCCTGACTGTGTGCCGTCCGTTCCCGTCAGTGTGAAATTGAGCTGGTAGGTCATGGCCTGCGCCGTGATGTTGGCGATGCGGACGTCAGACTCGAAGAGCGAATTGTTCGCGCCATTGGCGTGACCGACCGCGGGGATGATGAGCGAGTTCGGCAGCGGTGAGCTCTTCCCTCCCGACGAGACAGGCGTCACGGTCGTCACCGAGACCGGCACGCTGGCCGGAGGTGTGGTGTCCGTAGCAACGACGCCGTCTTTGCTGGCGGCGCCGAAGGTGAGGATCACGGTGGCGGTGTTCGTGCCGAGCTTCAGCGCGGTTGGATCGGAGACGATCGTCAGCGTCACTCCCTGAGAGCCAAGCGTTCCGGAGGACGGTGTTACCGTCGCCCACGGTTTGTCCGTCCGTGCCGTGAAGGGCAGCGGCGGCGTGTGGCCCGGGATGAAGATGGTCTGGCGGATCGTGCTCTGCGTGCCGATCTCGACGCTGGTCTGCTTCTGCGGGGCGTCCGGAAGGACCGTCACGATAGCGATGCGCGAGTAGGGCCCGCGCTCATCGTCGCAACTGCTGATGGCGCGCACCCGGTAGCGCCACTTCTGCGCATTGGCATTCGCCGTGTGGATGAAGCTGGCGGCAAGGTCGGTCACGACTTGGGTGGTGGCCGTGGAGAAGTCAGCGGTCGACGACTCCTGCAACTCGTAGCTCGTGGCGTTCAACACGGCGCTCCAACGAACGTTGTAGGTCGTGTTCGAGGCGACCTGCCCGGGCGCGGTGACTTTGGGCCGGTCCGGGGTCCCGCACGGTGGCGGCGATTTGCGCACGGTGAAAATGCTCGTGGCTGACTCGAGCGAGGGGCACGAATCGAAGAACGCCTCCACGTGCCAATGGATGGTGCCGCTGGGCACGCTGACCGTCAACTTGTTGACCGTGGTCGTGCCGATGACGCTGGCGTCGTCGTCATCGACCGCCGCCCAGACCTTGTACTGCGTGGCGCCGTCGACGCGCGACCAGGCGAAGTGAACAGGCGAGGCCAGCCCCGTGCTGTTGTTCGCCGGCGTAAAGAGGATCGGCCGCGGGTTGTCGCAGGCCGTTTCCGGGATGGTGAAGAATGCGTGCTTCGACTCGGCAGGGGGGCAGCCGTTGAAGAACGCTACAACCCACCACTCGCTCGCGCCCTCCGGCATGGCCCTGGTTACCACCGTGCGCGTCGTGGTCGAGGCCAGTTCCGTCGGCGAGCCGTCTTTGTGGCGAACGAAGACGGTATACCCGATGGCGTTGCTGACCGGGTTCCAGTCGAATCGGACCGGCGAGTCGAGATTCGTGGCGCCGTCGGCCGGGGCGGTGAGCACCGGCCCGTCGGTCGAACAGACCGGGGCCGGTGGAATCGTGAAGCGTGATTTTGTGGAGCGTGTCGACGGGCAATCATCGAACGTCGCCTCCACCCGCCACTCGACGAGGCCCGGCGGAATGACGTGCGTGATCGACGTGTCCGTCGTCTCCAGCACCGGCATGTTGTTGCCGTTGAGCGTCCAGAGCACGCGGTATTCCGTGACGTCCGTGACGGCGCTCCAGACAAACGTTACCGGTGCGCCGGCCATCGCGCCGTCGGGCGGCGAAACCAGCAGCGGACCGGCAGTGCCGCAGCCCGGAGCGGGGATGACGAAGCTCGCCTTCGCCGAGAAAACCGAGGGGCAGTTCTCGAACAGCGTCTCCACGAACCATTGCCCGCTGCCCGTGGCCGTCGCGAAGTCGTGCTGGAGTTTCGTGTCCTTCGAGGAACCGATGTCGGAGAACGGCTCGTTATTGAGCGAGACCCAGACACGGTATTGAAGGGCTGATGAGTCGGTTGATGCCCAGTTGAACGTAACCGGGCTCAAAACCAGTGCTCCGCCGATCGGCGAGGTGAGCGTAGCCACCTTGTGCGTATCGCAGTTTGCAGCCGGGGCGATCGTGAAGCGGCGGTGCGCGGAGAATGTCGAGTCGCATCCGTTGCTGAAGAGCGTCTCCACGTACCACTCGTTCGTACCGCTCGTCAGTTGCACTTGCTGTGACGTGCCGGTCGCCGTCGAGCTGCGGGCGGCCAGGGAGGGAGGGCCGCCGTTGACGGAAATCCAGAGGCGATACCCACTCGCTTCGGTCACGGCACTCCATGAGAGCGTCACGGGCGAGCTGACCGTAGCGCCGTCGGCCGGGGATGTTAGCGTCGGTGTCGCTCCGCACGTCGCCGCGGTGCCGCTGAAGAACGTCGACTTGGCGGACATTACATCCGGGCAGCCGGCGAACGTCGTCACCACCCACCACGTCAGCGAACCTCCTGGGACGAGTGTCGTCAGGGAGGTTTTCGTCGTGGTACCGATCAGGTCGCCGGATTCGTTGGCCTCGGCGATGTAGAGCTTGTAGCCGCTGGCGCCGCTGACCGGCGACCACTGGAACGTAACCGGCGAGGTCAGGCCGGTAGCGTTATTCGCCGGGGCGATCAGCGTTGCCGGTGTGGTGCTGCAGATCAACGGTGTCGAGACCGTGAGGGTGAACAGTTTGGAGTAGGTCGCCGTCGGGCAGTTGCCGAAATCGGCCTCGACGTACCACGACAATCCGCCTTGTGGCACGGTGGCGGTCAGTTGGGTGGATGATGTCGTGCCGATCGTGAATCGCTCGCTGCTGCTGGGGGACGTCGTGGACGGCGTTCCCCACACGACGTAATTCGTGGCGCCGGAGACCGCGGTCCACTGGAAGGTGACCGGCGAGGTCACGCCGGTTGCCCCGTTGGCGGGAGAGAGGAGCGTCGCTGAGCCCGGGCTGCTCGGACAGACCGCGCTGCTCACGGTGAAATGAGAGTGTATCGAGTCGAGGGACGGGCAATTGTCGGCAGCCGCTTCGGCATACCAATCGACCGAGGCGCCGGCGGGGAGATCGGCGTCGTAGTGGGAGTCGCGCGTAACCGCGAGAATGGAGGCCGTGGCGCCGTTGATCGAAGCGTAGAGCCGATAGAACGTCGCACCGGAAACGTCACTCCAGTCGAAGCTGACCGGTGTGCCAACTGTTGCGTTCGTGGCCGGGGTGATCAACGTTGGGGCTGACGTCGGGCAGGCCGACGCCGCCACGACCGTGAAACTGAAAACGACGCTGGACGTCTTTGATGTCGTGCAATTGGGCGGATATGCATCGACCGACCAGTAGTAGGTGCCGGCAGGCAGTGCCTGCCCGAACGTGAATTTAGTGGTCGGGCTGCTGACGATCGGGTCGCTTCCTGTCGGTGTGGGCGGGTTTTGGGTGCTGACGTGAACGACGTACTTGTCCGCGCCGGAGGCGGCAGACCAGTTCAATGTCGGCGTGGAACCGGTCGTACTGCTGTTGTTGGGAGAGGTGAGGTTGAAGGAGCCGGGAGGATTGCAGACGGCGGCGGTCGTCTTGAACGTCGCGCAGCCGCTCGTGGTCGTCGGGCAACTGGTGGCGTTCGTCTTTTTCGCCACGACGCGCCATTCATAGGTTGTACTTGCCGCCAGCGACGTCGGGCTGAAGTTCGTCGTCGAGGTCGTGAATTGTGGCGAACCGGTGCAGGCGCCGGAGCCGGACACCCCGAAGTAGACGTCGTACTGGTTGGCGTTGTTGACGGCGTTCCAGGTCAGTGTGGGAGTGAATGACACGTTCTGCGCACCATCCGATGGGGACTGGACGGACGGAGGGCTGGTCAGACAGCCGACGGTGAACTGCTTGGTTTGCGACATCAGTCCGGCGGAGCAGTTTGGGAGGTTGGCGCGGACGACCCAGTTGTACGTACCGGCGGAAAGGCCGGCCGCCGGACCGTTGCAGGAATTGGCGTTCGCACCGGAGGCAGAGCAAATGAGAGTCGTCGACGGGCTTCCCGTGGCGAACACGTCATAGCCGGTGACGCCGGATGCCGTCGACGGTGTCCAACTGAAGCTGATCGGCACGCCCTCGTTCTGGTTTGTTCCGATCGGCGCTTGCGGTACTGCCGCTCCGCTGGTCGGACACTGCGCGAACGCCTCTCCGCCAAGCGCGACGATGGCGCACAGCAGTACGGCAAAACGGGTTTTCATGTCATCCTCGGTGTTCGTTAGACGTTGCTGGGCGTCTGACGTTGACGCGAATGTAACGCAATCGGCGCCGGTTCGATGGTGACCCTGCTCACTCGATTATTGGTACTTATTGCCCCCGGTGCTGAAAAGTACGACGACCTCATCCGCTGTGATGGTCCCCGACTCCTTGAGCGCGCGCAGCGCCAGCAGCGCAGCGCCGGCTTCGGGACCGGCATCGATCCCTTCCGTTTTCCGCAACTCCGCCGCCGTGTTTTCGATCTCTGCTTCCTCGACGGCAATCGCGCCGCCGCCGGAGTCGCGCAGCGCGCGCAGCATCAGGCGGTCGCCGATAGCGCGGGGAACGCGCAGGCCCCAGGCGCCGGTCCGGGGCGACTCCCACTCCGGCGCGGTGTCGAGCCCCTCGTTGAAGGCGCGGACGACCGGCGCGCAGCCGCTCGACTGCACGGTGAACATGCGCGGGCGTCTGGAATCGATCCAGCCTAGTCGCTCCATCTCGTCGAATGCCTTCCACATACCGATCAGGCCGGTACCGCCGCCGGTCGGATAGAGGATGACGTCGGGTAGTCTGCCGAGGTCTTCGAGCAACTCGTAGCCCATGATCTTCTTTCCTTCGACGCGGTACGGCTCTTTGAGCGTGGAGAGATCGAAGCCGCCGTTGCTGGCGATGTATTGCGCGACGCGTTTCCCTGCATCGGTGATGACCCCCGCCACGAGCTCGACCTCGGCACCAAAACTCCGGCATTCATCGACGATCGATTGCGGTGTGTCGCGCGGCATGGCCACGAAGACCGGCATCCCCGCCCGCGCGCCGTACGCCGAAAGGGCCGCCCCGGCGTTGCCCGCCGTCGGAGCCGCAAGACTGCGCGCGCCGAGGCGTCTGGCCATCGTCACGGCCGCGGCCATCCCGCGCGATTTGAACGAGCGCGTCGGATTCTTCGACTCGTCCTTGATCCAGACGTTCTCGAACCGCGTGGAGCGAAGCAGGGGAGTGATCCCCTCGCCAAGCGTGACGATCTCCGTGGCGTCATCGATCGGCAGAACCTCGCGATACCTCCACATGGTGGCCTCGCGGCCGCGGATCTTGTCGCGCAGCCCCGGGTTGGGGGTGAGGTCGTAATGAACCAGCAGCGGAGCGCTGTCGTTCGGACAGAGGTTCATCAGATCGCGGATGGGGAAGGTGTCGTCACAGCGGGAGCAGGTAAGGTTCATAGGTTGCGCTTGGCGCGTTGTCTGCGGCTCTGCCGCGTTGTCGGTTGTCTGCGCGCTGCGGCGCGCGTGGGCGGAGAGTATCAGGTGGCGTGGTTTTCGTAACGCGCGGCTGCGCCGCTGGGGCACAGACAAGAGTGTCTGTGCCACATTGGATCTCGTTTAGGGCAGCATTCAATGTGACGTGCCACATTGGCCCTCGGCATTTGCAGGATGAGTGGAGTCTCGCCGGACAAAATGTGGCACAGACACTCTTGTCTGTGCCTGGCGGCGCAGTCGCGCTTTCGCCGGCAACCGCCCCAACGGCCAGTATCGTCCACGCGCGCCGCAGCGCGCAGACAACCGACAACCGACAACGCGCGCAGCGCTACTTCTTCGAGTCCGCGACCGCCTTGTCGACGCCCTTCTCCAGATCGTTCATCGCCTTCTGCGCATCGCCGGGCTTCTCTTCCCACTTGGCCATTTCGGTGGCGATCGCGTTCAGCGCGCCGTCGTATTTGGCGATGAGCTGCTGGTTATAGGCCATGGCCTCCGACACCGGCGGCGCGCTCTTCTTCATCTCGGCGCGCTGCTTGTCATAGTTGTCGAGCATCTCCTTGTACATCTTCTTCGACTGATCGTCCTTGGCCTCGTCGTACGACTTCTTCATCTGTACGTACGTGGAGTCGAACGATGCATTGATCCCCTCGGTCAGCTTCGAGGTCATGGCGGCGGTGCTGGCGGCCATCACCTGACCCTTGACCCAGAGATACTCCTGCGTGTTGTAGCCGAGGTCTTTGGCGGCCCGGATGTCGGCGGTGAGCATCTCGGCGGCCGATCCCATCGTCTTGAAGCCTTCCATCATCCCGGCGATCGAGTTGTTGCCCGCTTTCTTCGCGGCGTCGGCGTGGGCCTGCGCCTCCTTCCGGGCAACCTGGGCGATATCCTTCTCGTGGCCGCGGACCTTGAGGTACATCTGCATCTGCGCGTCGGTCAGTTTTCCGTCGGAGGGCGGCGTGTACTTGTCCTTGGAGACATCCTTCATCAGGTCCATCGTCCCGTGCTTATCGAGGTCCTGGGAGATCTTCGCTTTGTCGTAGGCTTCCTTCGCCCGGCAACCTGCCAGGGCGATGGACAGCATCAGTACCGCGGAAAAGGTCCGGCGCATTGAATTCCTCCAAATAAGATGTCGGGCGATTGTAAATTCAGCTCTCGGAGTTGGCAAGTCACTCGTCGAGTTTGCGGCGAAGGGTTGACGTCAGCGACTCGAGGCCGCGAATGATTTCTTCGATCTCCGCGCGATGCCCGGCCCGGAGAGAGTCTATCTGTGATTCGAGCGACCGCACCTGCTGTTCGAGGCTGGCCACCCGGCCATCGGCCTCGCTGGCGGCGGGCTCCGGTTCCGGTTCGGCCATCACCGCGGCCGTGGCCGGCGGCTCTTCGGCCGGAAGCAGCTCGGTGGCGTGGAGCTCTTCGACGTCATCCAATACATCTTCGATGACCGGGACGGCCACCTCGCCCGAGAAGGTGGCCGGCCGCTCGCGGCCTTCCGAGAGAAGCTGCTCGAGCGAGACCTCTTCCATCCGATCGTAGCTGCTGTCCATCTGCGATTCGGGGAAGGGGACGGAGTCGGTGAACGGATTGACCGGGGGCTCTGGCTCCTGCTCCGTTTCCGGCTTTGTTTCGGTTTTCGGAGCCGCGGCCGTCTTCGCCTTTTCCTTCTCGAGAGGCACAGGTTTCCCCTGGAGCCTGGCGTAGAGATGTTTGGCCGCGATCTTGGAGACGAGGTGGAAGGTCTCCATCACCCCTTCGCCTTTTATGGCGGCGGCCTCGAGGTAGGGATAGCCTTCCAGGCCGAGCGTTTCCTGCAACTGCTCGATCGAGAGAACGCCCGGGAGGTCACGCTTGTTGAACTGGATCACGATCGGCGTGTCGTTCGGATCGATGTTGTTTTCCTCGAGGTTCTCCATGAGGTTGGCGAAGCTCTCGCGCGTCGATTCGACCATGGACGGCTGGGAGTCGGAGACGAAGACGACGGCATCGGCTCCCCTCAAAACCAGCTTGCGCGTCTCGTTGTAGAAGACCTGCCCGGGGACGGTGTAGAGCTGGATCTTGAGGTTGAAGGCGCCGACCTTGCCGATGTCGACCGGCAGCAGATCGAAGAAGAGCGTGCGGTCGGTCTTGGTGGCCAGCGACAGCATCTTCCCCTTCTGCTTGGGGTCGAGCCTGTCGAAGATGACCATGAGGTTGGTCGTCTTTCCGCAGAGACCGGGACCGTAGTAGACGATCTTGGCGGTCATCTCGCGGGTTGCGTGGTTGAAGAGGACCATGTGTCGAAAGTATCGCACACCCCGAAAAGGCTTTAACCACCGAGGCACAGAGAACACAGAGAAAACAAAGAAAACAAAACCTCTGTGATCTCTGTGCCTCTGTGGTGGAATGCTTTTTTATGGCCGACGAACCCGTCGAGATTCCGATCACCGATACGCTCGACCTGCATCCCTTCCGCCCGAACGAGATCCGCGACGTGGCCCGCGACTATCTGGTCGAAGCGCGGGCGAAGGGTTTCCGTCAGGTCCGCTTGATCCACGGCCGCGGAATAGGCATGCAGCGCGAGAACGTCCGCAAGCTCCTGGCCTCGCTCGACTTCGTCGAAGCCTTCCATGACGCCGACGGGAGTGGGGGCGGGTGGGGCGCTACGGTGGTCGTCCTTCGGCCTGAGTGAGTCACGTCTGTCCGGCCGGCAGGTACTCCGCGACCTTCAAGCACTCCGGGTTGTTGGTGATCCCCGCCGAGACCTCGGCCCACTGGCGCGGGGTGCCCTGGTGCTCTTCGTCGAGCAGCGACGGATCGGCACCCGCGGCGATGAGCATTTGAACCATGCGCAGGTCGCCATTCCACGCCGCCGAGTGCAGCGCGGTGTGTCGTGACTGCGCCTCGGCGCGGGCGTTGACGTTCGCGCCGTGAGCGAGAAGCCACTCGACGAGAACGTAGTGCCGGAAGTCGACGGCGCCCATCATCACGGAATCGAGACGGACGACGGCGGGATCTTTTTCGTACATCGCCGAAAGAGTGTCGATGTCGCCGAGGCGTGCGTAGTCCATCGGTGACGCCGGAACGCCGCGCGCGATCAGATGGCTGACCAGTGGCATGCCGCGCGCGCCGAGGCGGCTCATGGCGTCGATCGGTGTCGCTCCCCAGCGGTCCTTCGTATCGATGCCCGCGCCGAGCGACAGCAGGCGATCGATGGCGTTCGTGGTCCGGGCGAACGCCAGAATCGATCCTCCGTTCGGTGCAATGGCCGGAAGTCCCGAGGCATCGAGGATCTCGTCGACGCGGGCATCGTCGGCCATCATCAGCGCTTCGATCAATCCGATGCGCGCACCGCGCCGCAGCAGCTCCTCGCGCATCCCGGCCCGGTCGCGGTTGATGGCCAGCATGAGCGGCGACCAGTGGTCGTATTGATCGTTCCGGCCGTTCACGTCGGCGCCGCGCGCGAGCAGCAGATCGAACAGGTCGGGCCGTCCGCCTTCGATGGCCACGTGCAGCGCCTGGGGACGGCCACCCCAGAACGGATGCGGACCGACGGCGTTGGCCATCTCCGGCGTGGCATCGAGAACGTTGCGAACGTCGTCGATCAGGCCTCCTCTCCCGACGAGCCGGAAGAATTGTTTGATGGTTTCATCGTCGCCCGGCTGCGCCTTCGTGGCAGCCGCTTCGACGTGCGCCTTCAACGTGCGCCAGCTCGGGAAGCCGTGCTCGCGGGCGACCGCTCGCTGGGCGTCGGCCAGCTTTGCCGCCGGATCGGCCGCGCGAAGCTCCGCCAGCCGTTTCTTTGCACTCTTGCGAAGCCACTCCAGGTTGGGATGAGAGGGGAGCGACGTGGACATCGAGAACCTTCCTTTCTTCGGTGCCCGTGTCCGCGTGATCGGGCGAAAAGAAGGTGATGTGAGTTTCGTACGCAGGCGGGTTGAACCCTTTTCGCGGACCGATGGCTCCCTGAGCGGCCGCTGAAATTTTAGCAGAGAGGGAACTGACTCGGAAGCGTGAGGGCCAACCGCTGCGACACGACTTCTCCGCGAAGAGAGCCGATGTAACGTTCGGCCCGGGTCGCGTCACTACTCGATCGAGGAGTGACGACATGCGCAACATTCTTCGAACGGTCATTTCGCTCGCGGCCCTCATCCTGGCTGGCAGTTGCTGCTGCGGAGCGAGGACGGGATTGAACGTGCCTGACGTGGAGCGGCTGGCATTCGATAGCCACACCCCCGGCACGTCCAACACAGACGTATTTGTCTGCGACTTCGGAAACCCGCCGCTCGTCCGGCTCACGAGCTCGTCTCGCTTCGATGCCTATCCAGCGTTCAGCAACGACGGTCTCCGCATCGCGTATGACACCGAGCGGAACTTCCCCGACGGTCCGATCGCCATCTTCACGATGACCGTGACGGGCGGGAGTCAAACGGCGCTGGTGCGCGACCCCGCGTCGCCGAACGAGGAGTATCTCGACGTGCGATGGAGCCCGGACGGCAGCACGATCGCGTACGAGCGTCAGAGCGCGATCTGGCTGTTCGACGTGGCGACGCGCGTGACCCGGCGTCTGACGCCCGAGGGGGTGATCGCCTCGTGGCCGACCTTCGGGCCCGGGGGGGTCGTGGCGTTCGTGCGCGTCAACGGTACGGGCACGATTCAAGTCTGGCGCATCGGTCCCGGAACGACTCTCAACCGTTTCCTCGGCGTGCCCGACGGCGCCGATCAACCGGCGTGGAGCAGCGACGGCGCATCGCTCTACTACCGTTTCGAGAACAACATCCATCGGCTGGATGTCGCCTCGGGCGCGTCGTCGCTGGTCGTGGCCAACGCCTCACAGCCGGCGCCCAGTCCGACCGGCACACGGCTGGCCTTCGTGCGCGACGGACAGATCTGGAAAGCGGCCATCGACGGCACGTTCCCTTCGCAGGTATCACCAGGCCCGGAAGACGCGCACCCGGTGTGGTCGGTGCCGGTGCCATGAGCTCACGCGAAGACGCGGAGACGATGACGGGGAACTCATTTCTCCGCGTACGCGGCTTCGCGTGAGTCCAGCCTCGAACGGATGTCGAGGGGAAGCGGGAGGGCGTGGGTGCGCAGGGGGCTGATCATCACGAGGGCGCAAACCCCGAGTACTCCGCCGCCGAGGAACTTTCCCCATTGCCGGAGCTTCGGCCCGCGGCGAAGGAAGCAGACCAAGCAGCCTGCGATCATCAGGAAGTGACCGGCGGCTCCGACCAACACCAGCAGCAGGCCTGGTTTCGCGAAGTGTTCGGTGCGAGGCAGTTGCAGGAGAACGTCGATTCCACCTCGGATGAAGCCGGTGGCGAAGAGATTGGCGGAGTTCCACAAGAGGGCGATCGCGAAGCCCGCACCGAAGCCCCAGTCGCTGTCTTGACGGACCAGTACGATCACACCGACGTAGATCAGTGCCTGGAGAGTGTGGAGGAGCCAGACGGCGGGCTCGAAATACACGGACGCGGCCAGCGCGGCGATGAACAGCGCAGCGCCCGTCTGGATGGTGACGAGTGGCCAGGCCGATGGGTTGCGGAGTGGTGGCATCGCGTCTCATACGCCTCGCGAGGCCAGTGCGTTAACAGTGCGATCATCTGCGTAATCTGCGGATAAGCTCTCACCATGGACTGCGACTACGCCATCATCGGCTCCGGCTTCGGTGGCAGCGTCTCCGGTTTGCGGCTGGCGGAGAAGGGATACCGCGTGGTCATGCTGGAGAAAGGGCGCCGCTTCAGGGCCGAGGATTTTCCACGCTCGAACTGGAACCTGCGGCGATGGTTGTGGATGCCGGCGGCCGGCTTTCGCGGCATCTTCAAGATGACCTTTCTGCGGCACGTCACGGTCCTCTCCGGCGTGGGCGTCGGCGGCGGCTCTCTCGTGTATGCCAATACTCTGCCGAGACCAAAAGCTGAGTTCTTCACCTTGCCGTCGTGGGGCCATCTGGCCGATTGGAAGAAGGAACTGGCGCCGCACTACGCCACCGCGCTCCAGATGCTGGGGGCGGTGCAGTATCCGCGCGATACCTATTCCGATCAGGTGTTGCGCGACATCGCCAGAGACATCGGCCGGCCGGATCAGATCGTCCCCGTGCAGGTTGCGGTCTACTTCGGGGAGCCTGGCCAGACCGTTCCCGATCCGTACCTCGGCGGTGAAGGTCCCGACCGCACCGGCTGCATCCAGTGCGGGGCCTGCATGACTGGTTGCCGGCACAACGCCAAGAACACGCTCGATAAGAACTACCTCTGGCTGGCGGAGAAGCGCGGCCTGCGGATCGAGGCGGATACCGAGGTGACCTGGGTGCGGGAGATGGACGGAGGCTACCGGATCGACGCCACCACCGGCACGAGCTGGTTCGGCAAGCGCCGGCGCACCTCAGCACGCTCGCCCCATACGCGATCAACGGCCGCACGCAACGCCTTCGAACCGTCCAGGATGAACAGGATGCGTGAGTTTGTGTCGATGCCACGGTCTCGTAAATCTTCGAGCAGATCGGTGCACACGCGAGCGTTTTCCGTAGCACCCTCTCGAACGGCCAAGACACGCTTTTCTCCGCCTTCTGTGACTCCTACCGCCACCACAAGTGAACGACGGGAGAAACAGACTCCGTCGATGAACATGGCCGCGAACGGCACGCCATCGAAACGCCGCTCGGCCAGCTCGCGCACGCGTGCCTCAGAGGCTTCCACAAAGGAACGGCTCACGCTCGATGCGCTCACTCCGTAGCTCTTTCGAATCGCATCGATGACGGCCCGGTAGTTCCGGCACGACACTCCTCGCACCAGCCGGCGCATCACTCCATCCTGCCGCGCGCTCCGCTGCATGCTCTCGTACAACTTCAACACCATCTCTTTGCCGTTGATCCCGCGCACGCGCGGCCGCTCGATCGCCACTTTCGTACCTCCGATCGCGATCCACCCTCGCTGCGTTCCATGACGGTATACACGTCGCTCCGCATCTCGCTTGCGCCGAGGCCCGCAATGACCTTCCACCTCATCGGCGAGCAGTGCCGTCGCCACCTCCACTCCGATCTCCAAAGCCAGTCCTTGCAGACCCTCTTTGATCATCTGCTGCAGCTCGCTTCGATTCAGCCGGAGCTCCAGCAACAGCTCTTCCCCTCTCTTCCTCTTTGTCTGACTCTTCTTCTGGTAATGTCCCATCGGCGGTCTCCTTTCTTGTTTTCCCTAACCGGATCGTAAGATCCGGCGGAAAGGACCGCCACTCGTTTTTCAACTAGCTTTGGGACATCGCCAACCGACAACCGACAACCGATAACCCGCCGCGAAGCCGCGCATGTATCATCCCCGCCTCATGCGCATCTCCTTCCTCGCGGCGGTTGCCGCGAACGGCGTCATCGGGCGGGACAACAAGCTGCCGTGGCATCTCTCGAACGATCTGAAGCGTCTCAAGGTGCTGACGATGGGGCATCACGTGATCATGGGGAGGAAGACGTTCGATGAGATCGGCGGCAAGCCGCTGCCGGGACGTCCGCATGTGATCGTCAGCCGTTCCCCGATCGCGCCGCAGGAGAATGTCGTCGGCGTGTCGTCGGTGGAGCAGGCGCTGGCCGCGATTCCGGCATCCGAGGATGAGGTATTCATTCTCGGCGGGGGCGAAATCTTCCGGCAGACGTTGCACCGCGCGGACCGGATGTACATCACGCAGATCCACGCCGACATCGCCGGCGACACGTACTTCCCCGAATTCGACGACGTCAATGAGTGGCGCCTTACGGACCGCGAAGACTTCGAAGCCGACGCCAGGAACGACTATCCGTACTCCTTCCTGACCTACGACCGCGCCGGCCCCGAGGAGCATGTAATCGCCGAGGAGGGTTAGCATGCGCGCCGCATGTACGTGCGGCTCCTCCGTAACAACCGCGATTTCCGGCTGCTCTACGCCGGATCGCTGATCTCGCTCGGCGGCGACTGGTTTCTCACCGTCGCCCTGCTCGATCTGGTCCTGCAGCTCACGGGCTCGGCGACGCTGGCGTCGCTCATGCTACTTTGCCAGACGCTGCCGATTTTTCTGGTCACGCCGATCGCCGGCCGCGCCGTCGACCGCCTCGACCGCCGCAAGCTGATGATCGTCGTCGATCTGCTGCGCGCCATCGCCTGCCTGCTGCCGCTCTTCGCGCGCACGCCCGCGCTGCTGCCATTCGCCTACATCGGCGTGATCGCCATCTCCATCGGCTCGGCCTACTTCGAGCCGGCCTCGCAGGCGGCGCTGCCGAACATCGTCGCGCCCGAGGAGCTGAGCGCGGCGAACGTGTTGATGGGATCGACGTGGGGGACGATGCTGGCCGTCGGCGCGGCCATCGGCGGCGCGGTGACGATGCGCTTCGGACGCGACGTCTCTTTCGTCGTCGACGCCATCAGCTTCCTGGCCTCGGCGGCCATCCTCTGGCGCATGCGTGCGCAATTCGCCGAGGAGCGGCCGGCCGGTCATGAACACCCGCCGCTCCTCGAATCGATGCGCGAAACCCTGCGCTACGCCCGCGCCCATCCGCGCGTGCTGGCGCTGCTGACGTCGAAGGGAGGCTACGGCCTCGGCGCGGGCGTCATCGCCATGCTCAGCATCTTCGGCAAGGAAATCTTTCGCGCCGGCGCGTTCGGCATCGGCCTCCTCTTCGCCGCGCGCGGCCTCGGCGCGCTGCTCGGTCCATTTCTCATTCGTGCCGTCGCGCGCCGCGACGAGCTTCAGTACCGCCTCATCGCTTTCAGCATCCTCATCTTCGGCGCCGGCTACATGTGTCTCGGCCTGTCGCGATCGCTGCTCACCGGGGCCACCGCCGTCTTCGCCGCGCACCTCGGCGGCGGCGCGCAGTGGCAGACGTCGACCTACGGCCTGCAGCGCGAGACGCCTGACTGGATCCGCGGCCGGGTCTTCGGCGCCGACTACGGCTTCGTCACGCTCACGATGAGCATTTCCAGCCTCGGTGCCGGAATCGCCTCGGATCGCTTCGGTCCGACAGTCGCCACGGTTGGTGTGGCCTCGATCGCGATCCTCTGGGCGGTGGTGTGGGGCGTGTCGACCTGGCGTCTCTGGCGATGACTAGCCGGCACGGCCGGCAGCGTTGGTTGCCCAAGGCTCCGCCAACAGTCGCGCAAGAACGTTTCTACTGGCAGACTCCTAGGCCGCTGTTTCCGCCAGCATCGCCTCCTCGCACTTACGCCGTTTGATCCCCATCGTCCACGGCACGATCGTCTTCGGGATGGCGATGAGAAAGTAAACCGTGCCTGCCCACGCCACCCATCGAGTGTTCGCAAGGGTGATCGAGATCACGCCGAAGAGCCCCATGAAAACGTTGTCGTAAACGCGCTCCAGGGTGTCGATCTCTTCGACCGCATTGAGCTGAAGGTCGGCACGGTGACGCCAGGCATTGCCGTACATCGCCGCAAGGAGCCAGAAGACCGAGGTCACCCCGAGTCCATAGATCGTGAAGAGGAACGCCGCGCCGCCGGGCGGAAGATCGACTCGCTGCCCCATGATGCTCTGCGTGTCCAGCGTAAACATGAACTTCAGCGGGTAGACATAAAAAAGGATGACGAAGAGCAGGAACGTATTCAGCGCCATCGTGGTCTTGTCCTGCATCGCGTAGCGCTTGTAGAAGTGGTGATGCTCAAACCAGATGTCGATGAAGATCCAGAAACAGATGGTGAACGGCAGGAAGCCGCGCAACATCTCCATCATCTGGGCATACGTCTTCGGCGCTTCAAGCGATACGACCAGCAGCGAGATGGCGAACCCGAAGACGACGTCGCTGAACGCCTCGACACGCGTCACTTCATGCGCGCGGTTGCGGAACGGGAAGGCATGCGGCATGGGGAGATTCTAGCGTGCTAAAGTCGCGCGCCATGATTTCCCGCCCCTACGACGGCCATTCTCCGTGCATCGGTCAGCGCGTGTTCATCGCCGAGAATGCCACGCTCATCGGCGACGTCTCCCTCGGCGACGACTGCTCGATCTGGTACGGCGCCGTGCTGCGCGGCGACGTGCATTCGATCCGTATCGGCCCGCGGACGAACATCCAGGACAACTGCGTGCTGCACGTTACGAACGACACGCATCCGATCGACATCGCCGAGGAGGTCACGGTCGGGCATGGAGTCATCGCCCACGGCTGTACCATCGGACGGGGCGCGCTGATCGGCATGGGCTCGCGCGTGCTCGACGGTGCGCGGGTCGGTGAGCTCGCCCTCATCGGCGCGGGGGCGCTGGTGGGCGAGGGGATGGAGATCCCGCCGCGCACGCTGGCCGTCGGCGTTCCGGCGAAAGTGAAGCGCGACCTGCGCATAGACGAGATCGTGCGGCTGGAACAGTCGTGGCGGCACTACATCGAGTACAAGGAGAAGTATCTTGAAGGATGAAGGCGGAAGGATGAAGGATCAATCAGTCCTTCATCCCTCATCCTTCACTCTTCATCCTTCGCTATGAACAGAACCTACGCAGGCACGCTCAACAAAGAACACACCGACACCTCCGTCACCATCGCAGGCTGGGTGCAGAAGCAGCGCGACTTCGGAGAGCTCGTCTTCATCGACGTTCGTGACCGGAGCGGCATCGTGCAGGTGGTCGTCGATCGATCGAAAGGCGCCAGCGAATCATTGCTCGCCGCCGCAAAGGAGCTGCGCTCCGAATACGTCGTCAGGATCGAAGGGGAGGTCCGCGAGCGCTCGGAGCAGACGAAGAATCCGAAAATGCCGACAGGTGACGTCGAAATCGTCGCCACCACCATCGAGCTGCTGAGCCGCTCCGAAACGCCGCCGTTTCCGATCGATGATGAGGTGGACGCCGCCGAGGATCTTCGCCTCAAGTATCGCTACCTCGACCTGCGCCGGCCGGCGTTGACGCGCAACATCGTCCTGCGCGACCGCGTCGCGCACGGCGTGCGCGACTACATGCACAGGCAGGGATTCCTCGAGATCGAGACCCCGATCCTGACGAAATCGACGCCGGAAGGGGCGCGCGACTACCTCGTGCCGAGCCGCGTTCATAAGGGAACGTTCTACGCGCTCCCGCAGTCGCCGCAGATCTTCAAGCAACTGCTCATGGTCAGCGGGCTCGATCGCTACTACCAGATCGCCCGCTGCTTCCGCGACGAAGACCTGCGCCGCGACCGCCAGCCGGAGTTCACGCAGGTCGACATCGAGGCGTCGTTCATCGACGAGGAGTTCGTCTTCGCACTCATCGAAGGGATGTTCGCGGAAGTCTTTCCGCTGGCCAACATCCCGATCACGACGCCGTTCCCGCGCATGCGCTGGCAGGAGGCGATGGAGCGATTCGGCATCGACCGTCCGGACACGCGCTTCGGCATGGAGCTGATCGACATCACGACGATTGCCAAGGCCATCGAGTTCACCGCGTTCCGTGAGGCCGAGACGGTGCGCGCCATCGTCGTCCCCGGCGGCGCGTCGTTGTCGCGCAAACGGATCGACGAGCTGACCGAAGAAGCCAGGAAGCTTGGCGCATCGGGGCTGGTCTGGATCAAATTCGACGCACAGCGCGGCTCCTCGATCAAGAAGTTCCTCGACGATGCCGGATTCGACTCGATCCGCGGCGCGCTGCATGCCAGCGAAGGGGACATGGCGCTCATCGTCGCCGGCAAGACGACGAGAGTCTGGGATGTTCTCGGATCACTTCGCCTGCGCGTTGCCAAGGAGCAGGGGCTCATCCCGGCCGACCGCTGGGACTTTCTCTGGGTTGTCGACTTTCCGCTCTTCGAGTGGGACGAGGAGAGCGGCCGCTTCTTCGCGCGCCATCATCCGTTCACCTCGCCGCGGCTCGAGGACGTGGACAAGATCGAAAGCGATCCCGGGGCCACACTGGCGCGCGCCTACGACGTGGTCCTGAATGGCCTGGAGCTCGGCGGCGGATCGATCCGCATCAACACACCCGAGCTGCAGTCGCGCATGTTCCGTGCCCTCGGTATCAGCAACGAGGACGCGAGTGACCGCTTCGGCTTCCTCCTCGACGCCTTCCGCTACGGCGCTCCCCCTCACGGCGGCGTGGCCCTCGGCTTCGACCGCATGGTCATGCTCATGGCCCGCGCCGAATCGCTGCGCGAAGTCATCGCCTTCCCGAAGACCGCGCGCGCCCAGGACCTGCTGAGCGAAGCGCCGTCCGCGGTGGATGAGAAGCAGTTGGAGGAATTGGGGATTGCGCGCCGCCCATCCTGATCGCGTGCCAAGACATCATCCTGATCGCGCGCTAAGACATCATCCTGATCGCGCGGGGCGCGATCAGGATCTCCGGTGAGGCCGCGTGGATCGAGGAGTGGAGAAGGAAAGGCAGGCCGCGCGGCGCCACCGGAGATCCCGCGTCTACGCGCGGGATAAACTCTTGTTACCCATGCAGCCCTTCCTCACCATCCGCCAAGCCTCCGCCTCCTATCCCGTCTACGTCGGACGGAACCTGTTAAACGATGTTCGCCCGCTCATCGACAACCGCGGCCGTATCTTCGTCATCACCTCGAGCGCGTTGCGAGATCGCTTCGGCGAACAGATCGCGGCCTCGCTGGATGCGGATGTCATCGAAATGGAGGAAGGGGAGGCGTTCAAGACGCTGGACACGGCCAGCAGCGTGGTCACGCAGCTCCTCGACCGAGGCGCGAAACGCGACTCGATGGCGGTCGTCGTCGGTGGAGGGATGGTGGGCGATACCGCCGGCTTCGCGTCATCGATCTTCCTGCGGGGCATCGACCTGGTTCACATCCCTACGACACTTCTGGCGCAGGTCGACAGTTCCCTCGGCGGGAAGCTGGCGGTCAACCACGCCAGAGGGAAGAACCTCATCGGCAGTTTCTATCCGCCGCGCGCGGTGATCTCCGACCTGGTCACGCTCGACTCACTGCCGCGCCGTGAGTTGCTGAGCGGTCTCTTCGAAGCGCTGAAGGGCGGCGTGATCGGCGATGCGTCGCTTTTTGAACTGCTGGAGTCTCCACCGGACTTCGACGTCGACGCGGTCGTGCGCAAAGCCATTCGTGTGAAGGCGGAGATCGTCTCCGCGGACGAAAAGGAAGCCGATCTGCGGCGCCTGCTGAACTACGGCCACACGATCGCGCACGGCATCGAGGCAGCGCTCGACTATCGCGATCTGACGCACGGCGAGGCGGTGGCGTGGGGAATGATCGGCGCGAACGCCATCGCCACGCGGCGCGGACTGCTCGACCGCGAGACCGCAGCGAGAATCGAGCGTGCCATCCGCGCCTGGAATCCGGCAGCACTCCCCGAGAGGATCGACCGCGAGGCAATCCTGACCGCGACGGAGCATGACAAGAAAAACACCGGCAGCCAGCGGGTGATGGTCTTCCCGCGCGGCATCGGAACCTGCGACGTCTTCGCGGATGTGACCGAGCAAGAGATCGCATACGGTGTGGATGCGTTACTGTAGAATCCGTCCATCAATAAATCGGAGGAATCGCCATGACGATGAGCTTCGTCCAGCCTGGTCTCGTTCTTTCGCAGGGTGGCACCGCTACTGCCGATCAAGTCAAAGACTTGCAGCGGGCGCTACGATCGCTCGGCTATCTTGCCGGTGGGATCGACGGCCAGTTTCAGGGCGGATCAGCCAGGGCCGTCAGCGCGCTGCAGTACGACCTCCTGAATAATGACGGCAGCGGCACGGACGGCAAGGCCCCGGTGGCGGTGACGTCGTACAACAAGGGCCGCGTCACCGAGGTGACCGGTGCGTGCGATCAGGATCTCGCGCAATGCATCGCCGAGATGCTGAACGATGCGGCCTTCGTGCAACTGCCGTCGTCGGCCGATCCGGCGGGGGAGAATCAGTCCATCCGCGCGAGCGTGGCCGCATTGCCGTCGACCTCCGTTCCCACGCGATTCCTGGTCTCGATCCTGAAGCAGGAGAGCGACCTGCGGCACTATAACGAGGCCGATTCCTACGTCTACATCGGCCTCGACCGGAACAACGAGGGAACCGCGCAGGTCACCTCGCGCGGCTACGGCATCGGCCAGTTCACGATCTTTCATCATCCGCCGCGGCCGGACGAGGTGACGGATTTCATGGACGATCCGGCGAAGAATGTGAGCAAGGCCCAGAACGAGTTGCGCGACAAGTTCGACCACTTCGTCGTCGGCAAGCCGGACGCCAGCGATCGCACGGCGGAGATCGGCACCGGGCCGTTGCGCCTCTGTAAGTACGCGACGGACGATCCGAAATACTTGGTCGACTGCCGCCAGTGCGCCGTCGACGCCGGCTCGCGCGACATCCACCAGAACGATCCGTTCTACGCCGGGGCCTCGGGGACGATGCAGCCGACGCAGTACTACGCCTCCGCGGAGTATCCGAACATCCCCAAACGCGAGAGTTTCGGCTGCGACTGGCCCTACGCCATTCGCCGTTACAACGGCAGCGGCGTGAACTCCTTTCACTACCAGGCGCGCATTCTGCGGAATGTGAGGGACCTGGTGTTGTGACTTGATCGCGGCCGCGGCCGGTTTCTGCGCGAGAGAACTCCTTAGACTAGGCGCTTTAGTACTTCCGCCGGTACGCGGTCGCGAAGGTGCGGGTACGCCTCGATCAGACGCCCGATGTCGGCGAGATCCTTCTGGCGCTTCGTGCCGCGCCGCGTTTCGTCGAGAAACGCCCAGAGCTTTCCCTGGAGCACATCCTCGACAGCGGCAACTTGCAGCGTGACGCCAAGAATGTCGCGCGGCTCGGCACGGGCCACGAACGCGGAGTAACGCGGATCCATCTGAATCTGGACGCGAAGCTGGGAGTCCGGGGCACTGACGTTGAGACTGTGCGCGAAACGTTCGACGCGAAAACGAGAGGCCAGGAGCCGCTCGACGAGAACCAAGTCCTCCGCGGCAACGGCGACATCGAGGTCGAGGCTAACCAGGGGCTCGGCATAGGCATTCACTCCCTGGCCGCCGATCACGCAATAGCGAATGCTGTTCTCTGTGAGGACGGCGAGAAACTCATCGAGAAAATCAGCGCGATCCTGGGTCACGGCTTTCCAGTATGCGAGCGCCTGCATCCGTGCATCTTACGCCGCCCGCGTCACCGGGAGCTTGAGGACCATGCTCGTTCCCACGCCCTCGATCGACGCCACCGTCACCTCGCCGCCGTGGGCTTCGACGACCTGCTTGACGATGTAGAGGCCGAGGCCGGTGCCGCTGCCGCCGCGGAGCGACTTGTTGCCGCTCTGCTTGTACTTGTCCCAGATCTGCTGCAGCTCGGCGGATTTGATGCCCATACCGCTGTCGGTCACGGTGATGACGATCGCCTCGGGGACCTCGCCGTTGCGGACGATCTGCGCGCCGACGGAGATCAGCCCCTTCTTCGGCGTGAACTTCAATGAATTCGAGATCAGATTGATCACCGCCTGCGTCAGCTTCTCCACGCTGCCGATGATCTGCGGGATGTCGCGGCCGTGCGCGGAGAGGAGAAAGACCTCGTCGCGCGATGCCACGCTCTGCAGGCTGCGCACCGCACGCTTCAGCAGGCCGGCGATGCGAACCGGTTCCTGCTCGACGGCGAAGGATCCGGACTGGATCTTGGAAAAATCCATGATCTCGTTGATGAGGCTCATCATCCGTTCCGATTCGCGCTGCGCCTCCTTCAGCAGGTCGGCGTTCAAGGCGTCGAGCTTGGAGCCGTCCTGGGAGAGGACGAACTCCAGCGTTCCCTGGATGCCGGAAAGCGGACCACGCAGGTCGTGGACGATCTGGGCGGTGAAGTCGGACTTGGCCTGCTCCGCCTCGCGCTGCCGGGTGACGTCTTCGAACCAGAGCGCCACGGTGGGGGTGGCGTAGTCGTCGACCTGCATGATCTTGTCGACGCGATAGGTCCGTCCTTCGATGTCGACGTCGAGCGCACGGTGGGCGTCGGCATCGAGAAAGAATCCCTGCAACCATCCACTCTCGCCGGCGACGGCGCGCGCCGCCTGGGTCAGCCAATCCTTCGCATCGCGTCCGAACGTGGCTTCGAAGGCATCGTTGCACCACTCCACCCCGCCGTGCTCGTTGACCAGAGCGATCGGAGTCTTGAGGTTCTTGGCGATGACGTACTTGTCGTGCAGGTTCATTTAGGCACCGTAATGGCGCGTTCTTGCTGGAGCTTCGCCAGGTTGAAGAGCGTCGTGAATGGATCGAACGGACTGAGAATCAGAAGCTTCTGCAAGTCGAGGCGGCCGTCGATGAGCGAGATGAGGTAGCCCTCCTGGGCAGTCAGGTTGAAGCGGTCGAAATTCGACAGGAACTCCGCCGTCAGTTTGGGGACGGCTTGCATGGCCCTGGGATGCGCGAGAAAGTCACGGACGATGGTGGTGCGGAGGATTTCGGTGTAGCCGCGCAGCGAGAGATCGTCCGGATAGGCGCCTCGCGCTTCGATGAGCTTGAGATAGGTGTACCAGGCACCGTTCTGCGAGAGCGAATCAGCCACCAGACGGCTCCAATCCGGCGCGGGCGCAGCTTTCGGGACCGAGGACATTGTTGTGCATTCTATTCTGGAGCAGGACAGACACTCGTATCTGTGCCCCGTTTGTTACACTCACGCCCGTGTCCGATGCTGTAGTCGCCATAACTACCCGAAAACGCCGCAGGACGCGGCTGATCATCCTTCTGATTGCAATCGTTCTCGGAATCCCGGGGGGCTTCCTTCTCGCGCACGCGATCCGGGTGCCGCTGGTCAAGTCGCTCGAGAATTATCAGCCGGCGATCATCACCCGTATCTATGACCGGAACGGGATCGGCTTCGCCGAGTACTCGATCCAGAAGCGGATCGTCGTGGCCAAGCGCGATATGGCGCCGGCGCTGGTACAGGCCGTCGTGGCCACCGAGGATGCCGACTTCTACCATCACGGCGGCATCAATCCGAAAGCGATCTTCCGCGCCGCGCTCAAAGACATCATCGCCCGCAAGAAAGTGGAGGGCGCTTCGACTCTGACGCAGCAACTCGCGAAACAGGTGTTCCTCACCCCGGCAAAAGACTTCCGCCGCAAGATCAACGAGGCCTTCCTGGCCGTCGACATCGAGAAGAACTTCACGAAGGATCAGATCTTCGAGCTGTACGCCAATCAGGTATACCTCGGCCATGGCGCATACGGCGTGGAGGCGGCGTCGCGGCTCTACTTCGGCAAGCACGCCAAGGATTTGACTGTCCCGGAGGCGGCCATGATCGCGGGACTGATCCGGTTGCCGATGTACTACAGCCCGATCACGCATCTCGACCACGCCACGGCGCGGCGCAATCACGTCCTGCGGCGGATGTATGAGGAGCACTACATCAACAAGCAGCAGTTCCAGCAGGCGGTGAACGCGCCGATCGTGCTCGGGACGTACAAAGAGGAGTCGCCGCGGATCGGAGCCTACTTCTCGGAAGAGATCCGCCAGTACATCGAGAAGAGCGACAAGTTCGGCGCCGAGAATCTCTACCAGAAGGGCCTGAAGGTCTACTCGACGCTCGACCTGCGGATGCAGCAGGCGGCGGAGACGGCGTTGCAGCGCGGACTGCGGCGCTGGGATCGTCGCCGTGGATTCCGCAAACCGGCGCGGAATCTCGTGGCCGAGGGGATCGACCCGGGCGCGTACAAAGATCCGAGCTGGTCGAGCGATCCGTATGTGGCAGACAAGCTCTATCCCGCCGTGGTCATGACCGTCGAAAAAAACGGTGTCACCGCCCGCGTCGGCAAGGATTCGATGACCCTGCCGGCCACGTCATTTGCCTGGACGCAGCACAAGACGATGGACGGCGTCCTCAAGGCCGGCGACATGATCTACATCCGTCTCGACGAGGATGCGAAGACGCACGCCCGCAAGTGGATTCTCGACCAGTTGCCGCAGGTGCAGGGAGCAGTGGTCATCGTCGACGTCAAGAGCGGCGAGGTACGCGCGCTGGTCGGCGGCTACGACTTCCAGATGTCGAAGTTCAACCGCGCCATCCAGTCGCGGCGACAGACCGGTTCGTCGTTCAAGCCGTTCGTCTACGGCGCCGCGTTCGAGAAGGGACTGACACCGGCGGATACGGTCTTCGATGAGCCGGTGGCGATTCCGGTCGGCAATCAGATCTACTCGCCGAAGAATTACTACGGCATGTACGCCGGCATCGTGACGATCCAGCGCGCGCTGGAGCTGTCGATCAACGTGCCGGCGGTGAAGACCTGGATGATGGTCGGCGCGGATCGCGTCGTCGATTTCGCCAAGCGTTGTGGGATCACCTCAGACATCCCGCGCTATCCGTCGACGGCGCTCGGCGCGGCGGGGGTATCGCCGATCGAGATGGTCGGCGCGTACAACGTGTTCGCCAATCAGGGCGTGTACGTGAAACCGCGGCTGATCCGCAGGATCGCCGACCAGACCGACCGCGTGCTGGAGGATCAATTGCCGGAGCTGTCGGAAGCAACGCAGGCGCAAGTGGCCTTTGAGCTGGCGCACGTGCTGCGCGGAACGATCGACCGCGGCACCGGCTTCGAGGCCCATTCGCTTCCGCCGCCGCTTGCAGGCAAGACCGGTACGACGAACTCGTACACGGACGCCTGGTTCCTCGGGTTTTCCCCCGAATACACGATCGGCGTCTGGGTCGGCTACGATGATCCGAGCCGCTCGCTCGGCGGGGGAGCGACCGGCGCCGAGGTGGCGCTGCCGATCTGGATCGACATCGTCAAACAGATCGACGTCCTGAAACTGCGGACGTCGCGGCCGGAGTTCGACATCCCGCCCGGCATCGTCATGGCGCCGATGGATCTGAAGACGGGACGCCGCGGTGTGGGCCCGTGCGAGCGGGTGGTGATGGAAGCATTCATCGCCGGCCAGGAGCCGGACAAGGATTGCAGCGGCGCCACGGTGGCGGTGAGCAAGCTGCCGTACTACCTCCAGAAGCCGTTCTATCAGCCGAAGGAGCTGGAGCCGACCCAGGCCGCGCAGGATGCGTCCGCGCGGTCAGGTGAGGGGGCCGAATCACCCGCGCCGAATGTAGATACGGTGCCGAAAGCGGCGGTGCCACCGACAGGGACGACGACGACCGCGAAGCCGCCGGGGTAGCGACGGAGCGCTGGTGTCTCGCCCCCGGTCTTAATTGCCGCGATAGCGTCAACAAGATGGTAGCCAGGGGTGCGAGCGTTTTTGGCGAGCACCCCTGGCAACGAGATGCATGGTTTGGTGCCGCGTCAGCGGCACTTGAGTAGTCGGGGAGTCCCATCCGGTGCCGCTGACGCGGCACGATTTCAGATCGCACCTGTTCCAGGGGTGCTCGCAAAAAACGCTCGCACCCCTGGCTACCTTCTCGCGCCGCTATCGCGGCGTGGCCGGGTGCGTCTCGCCGGCGTCTCGCCCCCGGTCTGCAAGACTCCAAACATTCGCTCGTAACCCTCAGCGGCGAGACGCCAGCGCTCCGTTTGACGGTCCTACTCCAGCGTCCGGTCCAGCTCACCAATCGCCGTGAGCGACCACCGCCCACCCACGCTGGCCAGCTCCGCTTTCGCTTCATGGCGCTGCGGCGATGGGATCAGCTCGGCGCCGACGGTGTTGGGCTTCCACTTCCAGGCGATTCCGGCGTGGGCATTTGCACCTTCGCTGTCGATCGACGTTACGGCGTCGAACTCGCGGGTGGCGATCGGGAAGGTCCACGACGAACCGTCGTCGACCAGCCCGTCGAGGTGCAGCATCCCGTCGCGGGTCAGGGTAAGCGTTCCGTCGCTGCCGGCCTCGGCGTAGCCCAGCTTCTGCAGGAGGGGAATGATCCTCTGCTGCTCCAGGAAGGCCGCGCCGATTCCCCCTGACTTGTTGATATGAGCCGTATAGGGCGCCGAGAAGGTGGGATCGATCTCCACGAGGTAGCGAACGCGTTCGGGATCGAGTCCGGCCGGATAGAGGACCGGTTTCTGCGATGACTCGATATGCAGGCCGCCCGCGGCACGCGCCGCCGCTTCCTGGCGCGCCTTCGACACCAGAACGACCTTCGCGCACATCTTCGGCATGACGACCAGGAGAATCACGGCGATGACGATCGGAATACCGACCGTGCGAAGGATCCGCGTCTCGTCGCTCATTTCACGTAGCGATTGATCATGTCGACCATCTTGTCGCGCGTGAGCGGCTTACGCATCCAGGCATTGGCTCCCGAGCTGGGGAACATCTCCTCGAGCGATTTCTCCGGCAGATCGGAGATCAGGACGATGGGGATGTCTTTCTTGCTCGACTGCGACTTCAGCACTTCGCTGAGACGGTTGCCCTTGATGCTCGGCAGGTTCACGTCGAGGAAGATGATGTCGGGCGAGTTGCCGGCCAGGACATGGTTGAACTCGATCCAGCTCGATGCGATCAGGACAGTGCAACCTTCACGCTCGAGCAAAGCTCTCCCGAGCTTCAGGACGAGCGGGTTGTCGTCAAGAATCAACACCGCTACTTTCGACAACGACGCGGGCATACAGTCATTCCTTCCTGCACAGGCTTCACCGGGGACGATCACTCCGCATGATACATTTTCCCGCCGCCGTAACGACATGGACGATTTCATACCGACCGAACCACCGCCCGCCGCGCCTCTTCCGGAGCCGCCCGCGCCCGCTCTTCCGTTCCGCCGTCCCGCCGACTACTACGCGGCGCCGGGCCACGATCTGCGCCCGCTCGTCCCGCGCGGCGCTCACATCGGGTGCGGATGGGCATCGGTCGTGTTCGTGATCCTGCTGTTCGCGGCCGGAGCCTTCGCGCCGCGCTCCGGCGTGCTCCTCGGCAAGCTTTTCGGCATGATCGGGGACGACATCTCCGTGCACTTCACCAGAGATGTGACCCCGGTCCAGAAGGCCGCTTTCGCCGCCGAGATGAAGAGGCTGCGCGCCGCCACCGGCGAAGGAAAGTTGAAGCTCGACAAAACCCAGTCGTTTCTCAAGCTGGCCACGGACGTCGATGCCGACGACAAGGTCGATCACGCCGAGGCCGACAAACTGATCGCGGCGCTGCGGGATTTGAATCGAAGCGTGAAATGAGGTTGCGCGGTCTCGCGGTTACGCGGTCTCGCAGTTGTGTAGGTTCGCCGTCTCCTAGTAGATCTTGCGCACCGCGAGACCGCGTAACCCCGTAACCGCGCGACCGCGATCCACCATGAACTTCAAACTCATCTCCCCCTTCACCCCGCAAGGCGATCAACCGGAGGCCATCCGGCAACTCACTGAGAGCGTCCAGGCCGGAACGCGCGATCAGGTTCTCCTCGGCGTCACCGGTTCGGGCAAGACCTTTTCCGTCGCCAAAGTGATCGAGGCCGTCAACCGACCCACGCTCGTCCTCAGCCACAACAAGACGCTGGCGGCGCAGCTCTATCAGGAGTTCAAGAACTTCTTCCCTGAGAACAAGGTCGAGTACTTCGTCTCCTACTACGACTACTACCAGCCCGAGGCCTACATCCCGCAGAACGATCTCTACATCGAAAAGGAGATGACCAAGAACGACGAGATCGACAAGCTGCGCCTGGCGGCGACGAAGGCGCTGTTCGAGCGCCGTGACGTCATCATCGTCTCGTCCGTGTCGTGCATCTACGGCATCGGCGATCCCGATCTCTACCATTCCATGCTCGTCTTTTTCGAGCGGGGCATCGACAAACCGATGACGCAGTACCTCCGCCGGCTGACGGAGATGCAGTATGAGCGGACGCCGTACGACCTGGCCCGCGGTACGTTCCGCGTGCGCGGCGACGTGCTCGAGCTCTGGCCGGCGTACGAGGACGATGCGGTGCGCATCGAGTTCTTCGGCGACGAGATCGACAAGATGACCCGCATCGATCCGATCACCGGCCGCACCTCGGGGCGCGAATACGACCGGCTGGCGGTCTATCCGCGCACGCACTACGTCACCCCGCGCGACCGGCTGATGGTGGCCATGGAGAACATCCGCGTCGAGCTCGACGAGCGCGTGGCCGAGCTGCGCGCGAATGCCCGTCTGCTCGAAGCGCAACGCCTCTCGCAGCGGACGATGTTCGATCTGGAGATGATCGCGGAGCTTGGCTATTGCAACGGCATCGAGAACTATTCACGGCATCTCTCCGGACGCCAGCCGGGAGAGCCGCCGCCGACGCTCATCGATTACTTCCCGAAGGACCTGCTTCTCGTCGTCGACGAGTCGCACCAGACCATTCCCCAGGTTCGGGCGATGTGGGGCGGCGACCGGGCCCGGAAGGAGACGCTGGTCGAGTATGGCTTCCGGTTGCCGAGCGCCATCGACAACCGGCCGCTGTCGTTCACCGAGTTCGAAGGGAAGCTGAACCAGATCGTCTACGTCTCCGCCACGCCCGGACCGTTTGAGTTGCAAAAGACCGGCGGCCTCTTCGCGGAACAGGTCATCCGTCCCACCGGCCTGCTCGATCCGCGGATCATTATCCGGCCGGTCAAAGGACAAGTCGACGATCTGATCGGGGTGATCAAAGAGCGGATTGGCAAGAGCGAGCGCGTGATGGTCACGACGCTGACGAAGCGGATGGCCGAGGATCTGACCCGGTACCTGCTGGAGCTGGGGATCAAGGTCAACTACCTGCACTCGGATGTGGAGACGCTGGAGCGCATCGCCATCATCCGCGACTTCCGCATCGGAACCTACGACGTATTGGTCGGCATCAACCTGCTCCGTGAAGGGCTCGACATCCCGGAGTGTTCCTGTGTGGCCATCCTCGACGCGGACAAGGAAGGGTTCCTCCGCTCGCAGACCTCGCTGATCCAAACCATCGGCCGCGTGGCCCGCAACCTGAACGGCGAGGCCATCCTCTACGCCGACAAGATGACCGACTCGATCAAGTTCGCCATCGCCGAGACGAACCGCCGCCGCGCCATCCAGCAGACGTACAACGAGGAGAACGACATCGAGCCGGCCTCGATCATCAAAGCGATCGACAGCGATCTGATGAAGATGGCCAACCTCGACTACTTCGAAGTCCCTGGCGGCCCGACGTCCAAGGCCCGCCTCGGCCTGACGGAAGGGGAGGACCTGGACAAGGCCATCGCCCGCCTGACGCGCGAAATGAAAGAGGCGGCGAAGAACCTCGAATTCGAGAAGGCGACGGAGATCAGGGATAAGTTGAGGGAGTTGAAGGAGATTCGGATCTTCGTTTGAAACGTCCTGCGGCGGACGCGCACTACCTTCTCAAGGGGGGAGCGCGATGTGATTCAGGAACAACGTCTTTTGGTGGGGCGGCTTGTACGGCGTTCTTCTCGCGATTGCCTTTTTCCTCGGCGAGAAGAAGATCACCGCGAAGATGCCGCCGGAGATCACGCATCCGGAGTATTACTACGCCTTCGCCGGTGCGCTGCTGGTCTGGCACCTGCTGTACCTGTACATCTCGAACAATCTGCAGCAGTGTCGCCCGATCATGCCGTTCGCCACGCTGGAGAAGATCTCGTTCGCCGCGCCGGTGCTCGTGCTCTACGCCACGGGGCGTGTGACGTCGCTCGGCCTGGTCGGCGGCGCGGCCGGCGATCTGGTGTGGGGCGCGCTCTTCCTGGCGAAGTACTTCAAGGTGCCGCACAGCGCGGCAGCGTGAGCTCTTTCATGTGCAAGACTACGTTTCACGAGGTCTCTTCACTTCGTTGGTGGCGTTGATACCTGACGAGGGTAGATATCGCCGACTGCTGACGATCATTCACGATCGCGTCCTCTTGGACCTTCGCTATCGGGAAGATCATTACGCCGGAGGCGTGACGGAAATTAGCCGGTGGCAAGCGCCGAAGGACGCGCCGCCACCGGTCCTCTGGCTCCCTGATATCGCACCCCGGCAGGGGTGGCGGAAAGCATCCGCGACCCCTGCCGGAGTCGGATGTGGGGGGTGCCGTAACCGGTGGCTGCGCGTCTTCGACGCTTGCCACCGGCTAATGTCCGTCACGCCTCCGGCGTGTGACCGGAGTTCTCAGCGAAAATGAACCTTGCTCAAAACGTCCACCGCAGACCCAGCCGTGCCGAGGTTGCCGGGGTGCGTACGACCGGCTTGAGGTAGTTCGGGTTGGACGCTGTTGGCAGCGTGTTGTCGCTCTCCTGGAAGTCGTAGCGTTGGTCGAGGAGCACGGCTCGTTGTGTGTTCAGGAGGTTGAAAACGTCGAGCAGGAGGTTGAGGTGCGAGCCTCCGAAGGCGATGGGGTAGCCGAGGTGGACGTCGGCGTCGTAGTTGCTCGGAGTGCGGCCCTCGGCGCCGCGGGAGGTGAGGAAGAACTCGTAGCGGCGGTACGCGGAGGAATAGCCGTAACGGGTGACGGGTGTTCCGCTGCGCCAGTAGGCGGAGACGCCGATCGACAGTTTCCAGGGCGTGTTGTAGATGCCGGAGGTCTTGAACTGATGCCGGCGATCGTTCGACAGCGGGCCGTTGTTCGTGATCTTCGTCAGATCGGTGCCGTTGGTGAAAAACTCGTAATAGTCGTACGCCGCGGAGATGTTGGGATCGGCCCCGGCATTCGTGAACGGGGCGTATTCGCCGTCGTAGTTCCCTTCGAGCCGGGAGTAGACATACGACGCCATCGCCTGCCAGTTGTTGCTGAAGGCCTTCGTAGCGTCGAGTTGGATGCCTTTGTACGTCCGCTTCGGCTTCGGTGCATCGAACTGGCGCGTGTAGTCGAGCGAGAAGATCTTCTTCATGATCCCTTCGCCGGGGTTGCCGATGCAGTAGGTTCCGTCGTTGATGCAGAGGAAGTCCTCGATCACCCGTCCGTAGCTGCGGTAGATCCCCTTGGCGCCGACCGAGATGTTCGGCATCACCTCGCGCTCGCCGCCGATGATGTACTCGGTCAGGTACTGGTTCTTGAGGTTGGGATCGGCCGGCTCGGTGAAGCCGCCCAGGATGGCTGACTTCGTGCCGGCATCGGCCTCGGCATTCGGATCGGGCACGTTGCTGGTCGGGCTGTAATTGATGATGCGGGGTTGCCTTTCGTAGGAAAACGAGCGGATGACCAGATCCATCGGGATCTCTTCGTAATAGCGTCCGTAGGAGCCGAAGACCTTGCTGTGGTTCCAGCCGCTCGGATCCCACACGAACCCCAGGCGGGGAGCGTAGTCCTTCTTCAGATCGATCTGCGTAACGCCTGAGGCATCGATGATGCGCTGGCGGTCCCAGCGGACGCCGGCATTGATCGTCAGGTCCTTCATGGTCCAGCGGTCCTGAAGATACGCGGTCGTGTTCTTGTGCTCCGGCGATGCGTTCAGCGCGGAGATCGGGGCGTTGGCCACGGTGGCGTCGGGCGTGGTCCAGTAGGCGTGGCTGTAGATCGGCTTGGCCGCGTTGTTGGGGTTGTCGAAGATGTCGACCTGCTGGCCGCCGGACATCCGCTTGATGACGTCCGCGGTCTGGTCTTCGATCTCGAATCCGCCTTTGATCTGGTGGTTGCCGGCGTAGCGCGTGGCCGACCCGCCGTAGAACTTGCGGTCGAACGACTTCTGTTGAATGAGTCCGAAGCCGCCGGTCTGGAAGAAGTTGTTGCGGGCGTCGATGTACTCGATGGCGTCGCCGGCGGCCGTGGCCGGTCCGACGGAGTTGTTCTCCTTGTGGCTGGCGTCCTGCGCGGAGAAGATCCACTTCGTGCCGATGATTCCGTCGTAGCGGAGTGCGTAATCGCGTCCGCCGAAATCCTGCCGGCCGAGGTAGGTGGCGGCTTCGCCGATGAGCGTGTGGTTGGCGTCGTTGATCGCTCCGGTGTCGACGCGGGGGTCCTGCAGGAAGGTGCCGATGAGTGTGTTGCTTGGCGTGAGGCTGTACGTCACCTTGGCCGAGCCGAGGTTGCGGCGGCTCGGCGACGCCGCGGACTTGCCGGCGTCAGGTCCGTCGGAGAGTATGTTGCTCTGAGTATTGCGGACCTGATCGTAGGCGCCGAAGAACCACAGCCTGTCTTTGAGGATGAAGCCGCCGATGTCGGCGCCGTAGTCCTTCCTGGTGAATCCAGCCGAGGTTCCGCCCACGACCGTCTTCGAATTCGTCTGGAACGAGTCGCTGGTGTTGTAGCCGAAGACGTCGCCGTGGAAGTCGTTGCTGCCCGACTTGGTGATGACGTTGATGATGCCGCCGGTGGAGCGGCCGTATTCGGCCTCGTAGCCGCCGGTCTTCATCTCGAAGGCGTCGATGAACTCGAAGTTCAGTTGCTTGCCCTGAAAGCCGTACTCCATGTTCGTGGTGTTGACGCCGTCGATGTAGAACGAGTTCTCCGCGCCCGAGGAGCCGTAGACCGAGATCGTCGGCGTCTGCTTGTCGTCCGACTGAATGGCGTCCGTGGAGACTCCGGGCGTCACCTGGGCGACCGAGGCGTAATCACGTTGCGTCGGCAGGGTTTCCATCTGGGTGGCGTTGAAGTTCGTGCCGAGCGTGTTCGAGGTCGTATCGATCGGCGGCGCGAAACTTCCGACGGTGATGCTCTCGGTCATCGACGGTGACAGCACGGTATCGACCGTCGTCTCTTTTCCGAGCGATACCGGAACGGAGGCGTTCTTTTTCGGAGCGAAACCGCTCAGCGTGAAGGCGACGGTGTAGCTGCCGGGCGGAAGCAACGGCAGACGATAGAGTCCTGTGGCGTCGCTGACGCCCACGCGCATCCCCTGGAGTGCGGGACTGGTTGCTTCGACTGCCACCCCCGGGAGCGATGCGCCGCTGGAGTCGTTGACTCTGCCACCGATCGAGCCGGTCGTTTGCGCGGCGAGCGGGAGCGTAACGAAAAGGAAAAGGAGAAGGAGCCGCCGGAGAGGGGACATTGATGCCTCCTTGATTGAATGAATGAGAGTCTACGCGAAGAGGGCCAGCGCGTTGCGCACGCGCGCCAGGCCTGCCTCGATCTGGCTCGGCGAGACCGCGCCGGCGCTAAGCCGGAACCAACCCGTCTCCTGCTGCAGGCCGAAGGCCTGGAAGGGGACGACGGCGAAGCCGGCCTCATCGAGCAGAAGGCGGCGGATCTGTTCGTTCGTGGCAATGGCTCCCCGGCCGATGAGGTCGAACTGCACGGAGAGGTAGATCGCTCCCTGCGGCGCGATGGCGCGGACCGGCAGGCCATCGCGGCGCATGGCGTTGATGCCGTCGTAGAGAAGGTCGAGCCGCAACTGCAACTCGCGGATCATCGTCTCGTGGTACTGGTCAATCTCGGCGCGCATGCCCAGGAACTTCGCTACGGCGATCTGCTCCGGCCGCGGCGCCCACGCGCCGATGTGGCCGAGGATGTCGCGCATCTTCGCGGTGATCGCCGGCGGCGCGACCGTCCAGCCGACACGGAGTCCGGTGGCGGCGAATGCCTTCGAGATCCCGTCCACGAAGATTGTGTACGGCGTGACCTCGGGGACGAGTTGCGGCGGCGTGTAGTGACGGAAGCCGCCGAAGGTCAGCATCCAGTAGACCTGATCCCACAGCAGCAGCAGGGCGCGTTCGCCAGCCGCGGTGCGGCGCTCGTTCTCATCGACCACGAGCCGGGCGATGCGCTCCACTTCGTCCCGCGCCATCACGGTACCGGTCGGGTTGAGCGGCGAGCAGACGCAGATGAGGCGGGCGTCGCGGATATGCGGGCGCAGCAGGTCAGCGGTCGGGAGGAAGTTCGTTTCCGGCCCGACGGAGATCTCGACCGGCACACCGCGGGTGAAGTAGACGTAATGGTTGTTGTTCCACGACGGGATCGTGTAAACAACCTTGTCGCCGGGATCGACGACCGCTGCATACGCGGCGAAGATGATGGGCCGGGCGCCGCCGGCGATGAGCGTCGACTCGAGCGGATACTTCAGACCGAGGGCGTCATCGTAGAAGCGGATGACCGCCTGGCGCAGCTCTTTCGTTCCGTCCGATGGCGGATAGTTCGTCTCGCCGGCGGCCAAGGCCTCGGCGATGAGATCCTCGAGGAGCTTGGGGATGCGAAACTCTTTCGGCGAAAAGTCGCCGACGGTGAGATTGCAGATCTCGCGGCCGGCCTCGACGAGGGTCCGGATCTCTCCGGAGATTCTCAGGATCTCGGAACCGGTCAGGCCGAGGGCGAGCTGCGAGAGGCTGCGGTCGTCGCAGACGGGCAGGGTGGTGGTCATCGGGTGGGGATTGTAGAACAGTCGATACTCATCCACTTTTCCTGTACGCCCGCCGGATCTTCCACAGGTCATGCAGCGCGCGGAGGAAATCGTGCGACTTCACCTTCGAGCCGGTGACGTCGTGCCAGCGCAGGACCGGCAACTCGTAGATCGCGCCGGACGCGGCGTCGCGGCCGAGGCGCTGGACGTAGCGGGCGATGATCTCGACGTCGAAGATCCAGCGCGAGAGGAACGGACGCGCGAAGACCTCGCGCAGCGTCTCGTTCGTGCGAAAGAGCTTCGCGCCGCACTGCGTGTCGTAGACGGCCAGACCGAGGCTCGATGAGATGAGCGTGGCCCCGACGCGGCCCACGTAATGGCGTGACGGACGGCGGCTGATCTCCCGGCCGAGGAGACGGACGCGGGCACCCATCACCATCTGGATCGCCGGACGCTCCGCGAGGACCTGTAGAAACCCGGGAAGCTCGGCAAAGGGAGTGGCCAGATCGGCATCCCAGAAGCCGATGTAGTCGGCTGGCTGCTGCATGGCGGCCACGAAGCCGCGGCGCACCGCCTCCGCCTTGCCGCTGTTTTGCTCGAGGTTCAGCACGGCGAATCGTTTCGGATCGGAGTCGCGGAGCGATTGGAGAACGCCGAGGGTGCCGTCGCGGCTGCCATCGTTGACGAAGAGGAAATCGACGTCATAGCCGTCGACGGAGACGCCGCGGAAGGCCTCGACGTCGAGACGTCGCTCTTCGTTGTAGCAGGGGACGACCAGGGTCAGGCGAGGCACGGGGGCGCATTGTAGCGGGAGGGCGGGGCGTTTCGGGGACGGTGCGACGGGAGGAGACGAGAGGCAATGTTGAATGTTGAATGGTGAATGTTCAATGTTGAATGGCTCCGCACGGCCTCGCTCGGTGTCGCATTCAACATTCAACATTGAACACTGAACATTCAACATTTCGCCTTTCATCGCTAGGATGGAGGAATGTCTGAACTTGACCTCCGCACGATCCCCACAACCGTCCACGGCCGTTACCTCGTTCGGCAGGGTCCGCCCGAACGGCTCATCGTCGGCTTTCATGGCTACGGCGAGACCGCCGATGCTCACATGGCCCAGCTCCAGCAAATCCCTGGGCTCGAGCGATGGACCGCCGTCGCCGTGCAGGCGCTCCATCCGTTCTACCTGAACCGCAGCGGTGCCATCGTGGCGTCGTGGATGACCAGCCTCGACCGGGAGCTGGCCATCGAGGACAACCGTGCCTACGTCCGGTCCATCGTTGAGCAGTTTCCGCCGCCTCGGCAACTGGTCTTCCTCGGCTTTTCGCAGGGCGTGGCCATGGCCTATCGCGCGGCGGCCGGGTCGTCCGCGGCCGGCGTCGTGGCCCTCGGCGGCGACGTTCCTCCCGAGCTGTTTGAAGGAACGCCTTCGCTCCCTCAGATCCTCATCGGGCGAGGGGTGCGCGAGGATTGGTACACCGCCGAAAAGCTCGAGAAAGACTTTAAGTTGCTATCGGCGGTGACCTCGGTCAGCACCTGTGTCTACGACGGCGGGCACGAATGGACCGATGAGTTTCGCAGCGCGGCGGCGGAGTTCCTGGCCCGGCTTGCTGACTCGTCAACAAGTTGACCAGTCAGCGCATTGACCATGCTCGGCAGGGATGACAAGTCACTCGTAAGTTGTTCTGGCTGCTCCTGATGTCCGACCGTTTCGAACGTCTCAAAGCGCGGCTCAACGAGCTGCCCGACCGACCCGGCGTTTACATGCACAAGAACGCCGAGGGGGAGGTCATCTACGTAGGCAAGGCGCGCAACCTCAAGAGCCGGGTCGGCTCCTACCTGGTCGGGCGTGGCGCCCGCGACAGCAAGACCATGTCGCTGATCAACGAGATCGAGACGATCGATTTCGTGACCACGAACAACGAGCTGGAGGCCATCCTCCTCGAGAACAACCTCATCAAATCGAACCAGCCGCGCTACAACATCCTGCTCCGGGACGACAAGAGCTATCCGTACATCAAGGTGACGATGTCGGAGGACTACCCTCGGGTCGTCTTCACCCGCCGGCTCGACCGGAAGAAGGGCGATCTCTTCTACGGCCCGTTCTTCGCCGGCACGGCGCGCAGGCTGCTGAAGCTCGTCGCCGATCAGTTCAAGCTGCGCAGTTGCGACCTCGACATCGTGGCCGGCCGGAACGCTCTTCCGCGTCCCTGCCTCTACTACGACATGCACCAGTGTCTCGGCCCCTGTGTGGTCGGGCTGACCACGCAGGAGCTGTACCGCGACATGGTCGATGACGTGGTGCTCTTTCTCGGCGGGAAGACGAACGAGCTGCAGAGCCGGCTGACGCAGCGGATGTACCGCGCCGCCGAATCGGAGAACTTCGAGATGGCCACGTATTACCGCGACCTCGTCCGTACCGTCGAGCGGGTGCAAGCTGAGCAGCAGGTGGCGTCGGCGGAAGACGAGGATGCCGACGTCTGGGGGTTGCACGAGGATGGGAGCGACGTCGCCGTGCAACTCTTCGTCATCCGTGACGGCAATGTGGTCGACCGCCGGGAGCTCTTCTGGGAGAAGGTCGACATCTACCAGCCGAGTTACTTCCTCGGCGAGGTTCTGCAGCGGTACTACCAGGACAATCTCTTCATCCCGCGCGAGGTGCTCATTCCGTTCGAGGTCGAGGAGTGCGACCTGCTTACCGCATGGCTGACGGAACAGGCCGGGCGCAAGGTAGCGCTGCGCGTGCCGCAGCGAGGCAGGGGAGTCGACCGGATCGAGCTGGTGAATCGGAATGCGCGTCTCTCACACGAGTCACGCTTCCGCAAATCGACGCAGGACCGGTTGCAGATTGCTGCACAGAAACTTGGGCAGATTCTGGGCTTTGACAGAGAGATGAGCCGCATCGAGTCGTTCGACATCTCAAACATCCAGGGGACCGATTCCGTGGCCGGGATGGTGGTCCTCGACCGCGGCAAGTTCGACAAGAAGCAGTACCGCGTCTTCAACATCAAGACAGTCGAAGGGGCGGATGACTTTCGCTCCATGGCCGAGGCGGTTGACCGGCGGTACCGGCGGCTCCTCGACGAGGAGAAGACGCTGCCGGACATGATCCTGATCGACGGCGGCCGGGGGCAGCTCAACGCCGCGCTGGCGGCGCTCAACAAGCTCGGCATCGAGGAGATCCCGATCGCCGGCCTGGCCAAACGCGAAGAGGAGATCTATGTCCCCGGCCGCGAGGAGCCGATCCGCCTCGAGCGCCGTGATCCGGCGCTGCAACTGTTGCAGATGGTCCGCGACGAGACCCATCGTTTCTCGGTCTCATCGCATCGCCGCCGCCGGTCGAAGCGCACTCTCCACAGCGCGCTGGACGACATGCCCGGCATCGGAGAGAAGCGCAGGCGCTTGCTCTTCGAGCGATTCGGCAGCGTCTCCGGTGTGAAGCAAGCCTCCGCGCAGGATCTGATGAATGTTCTGGGGCGGAAGGTGGGGCAGTCGCTGTATGACGAGCTGCATGATTCGTGAGCTATTCGCAGTCAGCTCTTTGCTGTTAGGGGAACGACCAACGTGCACCAGGGGGACGGTTGGAAAATGTGCGTGCGATAATGCGCGGCGGTCCAAGAGCTAACAGCTAAAAAGCTAAAAGCCGGGCGGGGGAAACAATGAGCTTCGAAGGCGAAATCGGCGAGATCGATCTGATAGAGAGGCTCGTCGAGCTCGGGGGCGAGCACTTCACCGGCGCGATCCGTTTCGAGAGCGACGGCATCATCAAAATCGTCTACTTCAAAGAGGGCGACGTCCTCTCTGCATCGACGAACGACCGCACCGACGCCATCGATGAGATCCTCCAGCGCGCCAACAAGGTCACCCGCGAGCACGTGAAGCAGGCGCTGGCGAAGCGCAAGGAGAGCGAGACCCTCGGCGATGCCCTTCTCGGACTCGGCTTCATCACCCGAAAGGAGCTTACCTGGGCCCGCCGCGTCCAGGTCATCGGCATCCTCCGCTCGATCATCGGCTGGAAGACCGGCTCCTACACCATCGTCGCCGACTATCTGCCGAAGCGGGAGGAGGGGACGCTCTTTTCGCTGTCCCAGATCATCGTCGAGCTGGTGGTCACCGACAACGATCGCTCGAAGTCCGAACAGGCGATGGAGAGCGGGAACGCGGTCTTCGAGAAGGCGGCGAACTTTGACGACGCCTTCCGGCGTCTTGGTCTGAATGAGGATGCGGAGCTGATCGTCGCGCAGATCGACGGCGTGAGTACCGCCGCTGAGGTCGCTGGCAGGTCGGGCAAGGAAGTGTTCAATGTCTACAAACTGCTGGAGGCGTTGCGGCTTCTCCGCCTCGTGAATCGGCTCGGCAAACCTCCAGAAACACATGAGGTTCATGCGCCCGCGCCGGCGACCGCCGAATGGGATGTCGAGAATCCCGATTTCACGCTGGACGATGTTGCGCCGGCGGCACCCGCGGTTTCCCAATGGTCAGAAAGCGCGACCATGGAGATCCCGGCGGTGAGCGCGCCCCCGTGGACGCCCCCGGGTCCCGCGCCGAAGCCGCCGTCGAGCTCCGTCTGGGACGAGCCTGACGATTCCTTCGGAGGGACGGAGATCGCCCCGCCGCCGCTCGCGCCGGCAGCCGAGCCGCAATGGGGTTTCGACGAGGCCCAGATCGAGGCGGCGCGACGCGCGGCGGTACCGGTGACCGGAAGCGAGGCCGTTCCGACATCGATCGCCGCCCCCGCGATGAAGCCGGCCAAACCTCGCAGCCGCATCGGCCTGATCCTGATCACGCTCGTGATCCTGATTCTCGCCGGTGCCGCGTACCCTGCCTGGCTCTGGTGGCAGAACCGAAGCGCTCCGGAGCCGGTCGTCGTCCTGCGCCACCACCCCCCCAAGCTGCATCCTGCCGATAGCTCGAAGACATCAACGTCGCTGACGTCGACCGCGAGCACCGGGACATCCGTGCCTTCGGCTGCGACTGCGACTGTACCGCCACCTGTCGTGCCGACCACCACCACCGCCCCGCCCCTCGCGATCCACACCACCACCGCCCCGCCGCCCACGGTCCGCACCACAACCACTCCGCCGCTCGTGGTCCGCACGGGTACCGCCCCGCCGTCTGCAATCCACACTACGACCGCCGCCCCGAAGCCGCCTGTCCACGCCGCCACCGCTCTGATCGTTGCGCCGCCCGTCACGGCGACGCAGGCCACCCGGCTCCAGCGCACCTCCGCGGGTGCGACGATCACCAATGCCCCATCCTCCACCGGCGCCACATCGCCGGCTCCCAGCTCCGATGCCCTGCGCACAAAATATGACGGGATGGCCCGTGATTTCGCGGCGCAGAAGGGAGGCAGCTACACCGTTCAATTCGAGCTCGTCTGCGAGACGGCCTCGATCAGCCGCGCACTGGCCGAGGTGGGCGACAAGGTGTGGTTTGTCCCGACGAGCTATCGTGGCCGGCCGTGCTACCGCGTCTTCTGGGGGCGGTTCAACAGCAGCGCGGAGGCAAATGCCGCAACCAAGCCCGCCGCGCTGGGGAAAGCTCCGGTGGTGGTCAAGATCCCACGCTGATGATCGCATCGCTTCTCACGTCGGTCGGACTGGGCCTCGGCGCGGGCATCAATGCCTACGCCACTCTCCTGGTCTTCGGCCTCGTGGCGCGCTGGCAACCGGCCCTGTTTCACGACGATCTGGCGCGATTCTTCTCGACGACGCCTGTCCTGATCGTGGTGGGCATCCTCTACCTGATCGAGTTCGCGGCGGACAAGGTTCCGGCTGTCGATCACGCCTGGGACGTCATCCACACGCTGATCCGTCCGGTAGCCGGCGCTCTGGTGGCCTGGGCTGCCGTTTCGGACCGGGTCCCGCACGGCGCGGTGATCCTGGCCTCGGTTCTCGCTGGTGGGGCCGCACTCGGATCGCACGCCACCAAGGCCACCGTGCGCGCGGTCAGCACGCTGGCGACCGGGGGGCTCGGCAACCCGGTGCTCTCCCTTCTGGAAGACGTCTTTGCCTTCATCAACGCCGCCGTTGCCATCTTTCTCCCATGGCTGGTGATCGTGACGATGATGGCGATCGGGATGCTGTTCGTGGTCGTCCACCGGCGCATGCGCGGCCAGCGTCCAACGGCAAGTGCATGAGCTGGGTCATCGACGGCAACAACCTTCTCGGCCGAGCCGGCGCCTCGCGGGACGCCGCCGATACCAAACGCCAGCTCCTCCGCGCCCTGGCGAACTTTGCGCGCGCCCGGCGGACCAGGGTTGCCTGCTATTTCGACGGTCCGGAGCCGGAGCATTTCGGGCGGAATCTCGGCAGCGTGAGCGTCATCTTCAGCGGCTCCCGTTCTGCGGATGATCTGATCGTGAAAAGGGTCGCAACCGGCAGCGGCTGGAAAGTGGTCACCGCCGATCGCGCGCTCGCCGCGCGCATCAAGCGGAGGGAGGCCGACGTCGTCGATCCGGGCAGCTTCCTGGCCGAGCTTGAGAGCTTGCCGCAAGGGGAGGAGCGTGTCGCTGGCGAGGAGTGGCTGGAGTATTTCTCCAACCCGAAAAACCGAAACGTATTTTGATGTCGGCGTGCCGACATTGATTGTAAGCGACTGAAACAGCAACAATTTAAGGAGATGTATTTCGAAATGCGCTCCGCGCGTTGTCTGCGGCTTCGCCGCGTTGTCGGTTGTTTGCGCCCTGCGGGGCGCGTGGCCGATTATTGAGGTTTTTTGGCGTTTCGATAGCAAGGCCGACCACGCGCCGCAGCGCTGACAACCGACAACGCGCGAAGCGCAGACGACGCGCGCGAAGCGCGCAATTCGCCGGAGCACAATCTGTTACTGTGTGCTTGTGTGGAGTGGATTGGAGGATCGCGGCGCAGTGCGGCGTCGAGGAAAGTCCGAACTCTCACGGGCAGCAGGCTGGCTAACGGCCAGGCGCGGCGACGCGACGGAAAGTGCAACAGAGAATAGACCGCCGATCGCCTCGAGCCGCAAGGCAAGAGGAGGAGGCAAGGGTGAAACGGTGCGGTAAGAGCGCACCGCGCCCCACGCAAGTGTGGGCGGCACGGCAAACCCCCTGCGGAGCAAGACCAAATAGGGAAGTCATGGAGCCGCCCGTCTCCGTTATGAGCTTCCGGGTAGGTTGCTTGACCACCGCGGCAACGCGCGTGGCAGACGAATGATCTTCACTCCTCGCTTCGGCAAGGGGAACAGAATTCGGCTTACAGGTCCACTCCACACCTTTTTTGACACTTTCTGCCATTTGCGCAGACAACGAGCGGCATAACCATGCCGCCCTCCTCTCACCGCACGCTCAGCACCGTCCTTGCTATCTTGCACGGGATGCTCATTCGTCCTCGCGCGCTGCCGCGCAACGGCCGCGTCGTCGTTCTCGCGATTTCATCCCCATCGGAGATGCCTCGCATCGAAGCCGCCACGCGCACGCTCGAAGAGCGAGGCCTCCGCGTCACCCTGGCCGGCAACATCGATCATCGGCATCACGGCTACCTTGCTGGCGACGATGACGAGCGCCTCGAAGAGTTGAACCATTACTTGAAGTCTGACGACGTCGACGCCTTCTTCTTTGCCCGAGGAGGCTACGGGGCCATGCGCATCCTCGATCGTGTGGACTACGACGCGATCACCGCCAATCCCCGGCCGATCATCGGATTCAGCGACATCACCGCCCTTCACCAGGCGGTGGCTGTCCGTTGCGGCGTCGCCTCCTTTCATGGACCGATGGTGAACCTCGACTGGTTCAACGGACTCTCCCCCGACATCGAACGGTGGTTCTGGGCCATGCTCGCCGGCGAGGCACCGCTTACGCATCACTTCAACAGTGATCAGGTCGTTTTCGAAGGCGAGGCTGAAGGAGTCCTCTTCGGCGGTTGTCTGTCGCTGACCACTGCACTGACCGGGACGCCGTACGACTTCTGGGTTGAGGACGGCATCTGGTTTTTCGAGGATACCGACGAGCCGGTCTACCGCATCGATCGAATGTTGACCCACTTACGGCTGTCCGGTAGACTGAAAAAAATACGAGCTGTGGTCATCGGGAAGTTGAAAGAGTGCGGGAGCGAGGCGGAAATCGCGGCGCTGCTGCACGAATTCTTCGCCTTCAGCAACATTCCGGTCATACGCGATCTGCCGTTCGGCCATCAGGGGAACAATCTCCTGATGCCGGTCGGCGGCCTCGTCCGCGTCAGCACCCGGGATCGCACGCTCACTCTGGTAGAACCGGCGGTGCGGTCATGAAAACCGTTTTCAAGACAACCGGCGGAAAGGATCCGGTGAAGGACTCGTCGAGTATCTATGCCGCCGGCGACGTGATCTTCCGACAGGGAGACCTCGGCACCGAGATGTTCATCATCCAGGAGGGTGAGGTGAACATCGTCAAGCACATCAACGGCGAATCGCACGACCTCTCCCATCTCGAAAAAGGCGACTTCTTCGGGGAGATGGCCGTGCTGGAGAGCGTTCCCCGCACCGCCGACGCCATCGCCGCCACCGACGTCCGCGCCCTGGTCATCAACGGCGCCCGCTTCGACGAGATGCTGCGCAAGAACCCCGAGGTCGCCGTACGCATCATCCGGAAATACTCGAAACGGCTGCGGGAGGCGAATACGTTGTTGGAGCGCCTGGTGGGACGCGAGGTCGACAGCGAGCACGGCTCGCTCGATGCCACCCGAAGCGCGCCTTCCGAGATTCATCACCGGCATCGCCTCGTCGATATCGCCACCGCGGCGGAGTTCTTCTTCAGCAAAGGCGACGAGACAACCATCGGCCGCGCCGATCCGGTCACCGGCATCCTCCCCGACATCGATCTAACCGCTGTAGACGCGAACCGCTCCGTATCACGCCGCCACGCCAAGATCATCCGCAGCGGCCACGATTACTGCGTTCTCGAAGAGGTGGGAACCGTCAACGGGACCTACGTCAACGACCAGCGCATCCCCACCGGAATGCCGGTGACGATCCACAACGGAGACTCCATCAAGATCGGCCTGATCGCGATGAAGGCGCTGTTCGATTAGCGTTTGGAAGGCTTTCACCACAGAGGCACAGAGGACACAGAGAAACAAAGGATGAAATCTGAAATCTGAAATCTGAAGGATGAAGGATGAATGCGCGTTTGATTCATCCTTCATCCTTCCGCCTTCATCCTTGTTCTCTGTGTCCTCAGTGCCTCTGTGGTGAAATGGTTTTGAAGGTATACACACCGTAGAGTTTTGACCACGTACGGCACAATAGACGCGTGACGATCACCGTCGATGCGCCGGTCCGCCTCCTACCCGGTGCCGGACCGAGCCGGGCCAAACAGCTCGAAGAGGCAGGGCTGGCGACGGCCGGGGACCTTATCCATTACCTGCCGTACCGGTACGAAGACCGGCGGCATCCGGTCCGTATCGCCGACGTCGGAAGGCACGTCGACACGCCTATTCTTCTGCGCGGCAAGGTGATGTCGGCGAATATGCACATCACGCACCTTCGGCGAATGAAGGTGTTCGAAGTGGTCCTGGAGGACGGCACCGGCGCGGTGAAGCTTGTCTGGTTCAATCAGGGTTTTCTCGGCGATCAGATCAAGCGCGGCGACCGGCTGTCGGTCTTTGGGGCGCCGAAGATCTCCGCCTACGGACAGCTCCAGATCGAAAGCGCCGACTGGGAGACGTTCGAAGGCGATGACGAGGACGATGGCGCCATCGTGCCGATCTATTCGAAGGTCGGCAACATTCCGCCGAAGGCGCTGCGGCGGATCATTGGCGGTGCGCTGGCGGCGCTTCCATCGATCGAGGACCCCCTCCCGCCCTCCCTTCGCAAGCGGCTCGGCGTGATCGATCTCGCCCCCGCGCTCGAACAGATCCACCGGCCGCCACAACTCGATGCGGCCTTCCTCAGCCGCCGCTCGCGCGCGCACGTCCGGATCATCCTGCAGGAGTTTTTCACTCTACAACTGGCGCTCCGCGTCCGCCGCGCCAGCGAAGAGGTCAAGACGAAGAGCCGGAAGATCGCCGTCGACGACGAGCTGCGCGCCGAGGTCAGGCGCATCCTGCCGTTCCGCCTCACCGGGGCGCAGAAGCGGGTGGTCAAGGAAATCGCCGCGGACCTGCAATCGGAAAAGCCGATGTACCGCCTGCTCGAAGGGGACGTCGGGAGCGGCAAGACCATCGTGGCTCTCATCGCCGCGATCATCATGATCCGCAACGGGCATCAGGTGGCGCTGCTGGCGCCGACGGAGATCCTGGCCGAGCAGCACTACCAGCGCATCCGTCAACTAGTTGACGACTCGGTCACCGTGGCCAAGGCCACCGGCTCGATGACCGCCGGCGAGCGTCGGACGTTGCTGGCGGCGCTGCGCGACGGCCTTCTTCAGCTCGTGGTCGGCACGCACGCATTGCTCGAAGACCGCGTCGTCTTCAAGTCGCTCGGCCTGGCCATCGTCGACGAGCAGCACCGCTTCGGCGTCGAGCAGCGCCAGCGTCTCTTCGCCAAGGGCGATACGCCCGACATCCTGGTCATGACCGCCACGCCGATCCCGCGCTCGCTGGCGCTGGCGATGTACGGCGATCTCGAGCTCTCCGTGATCGACGAGCTTCCGCCCGGACGCCAGCGGATCAAGACCGCGGTCCGGTCGGCCTCGCAGATCGAGCGCGTCTACCACTTCATCGATACCGAAATAGCCGCCGGCGCCCAGACCTACATCGTTTTTCCCATCATCGAAGAATCGGTGAAGTCGAACCTCAAGCCGCTCACGATCGGCTTCGAGGCGACGAAGCTGCGCTTCCCGAACCGGCGCGTGGCCATGATGCACGGCCGCATGCCGGCCGCGGAAAAAGAAGAGACGATGCAGCGCTTCAAGCTCGGCGAGATCGACATCCTGGTCTCGACCACCGTCATTGAGGTCGGCATCGACGTCGCCAACGCCTCCCTGATGCTGATCATCGATGCCGACCGTTTCGGACTCTCCCAGCTCCACCAGCTCCGCGGCCGCGTCGGCCGGGGAACGCGCCAGTCGTATTGTGTGCTGGTCTCGGACAAGGAGAAGGATCGCCTCACGCAGTTCGCAAAGACGCTGAACGGCTTCGATCTCGCCGATCTCGATCTCAAGCTCCGCGGCCCCGGCGAGCTCCTCGGCACCCGCCAATCCGGCGCGCTGCGCTTCCGCTTCGGCCACGTCGTCCGCGATTACGAGCTGATGGAGAAGGCGCGTGACCTTGCCATCGAGATCCTGGAGAAGAGCGGCCTGGAGAAGGCAGAGAAGGTGGTGCGGAAGCTTCTCGGCTCGTCGATCCCGGCTACGGTCAAGGATTGAGCAGTCTGGGTCACCGGGCACGTACTTGAGGTGACGTCTGCCACGTACGTGGGAATCGCGTTTCGCGTGAAGGTCAGAGGCGTATGACCTCAGGTCACAACCGAGGGGGGTCGATATCAGGATCGAATGAGCTCCGGCCAGGATCGAATGAGCTCCGGCCAGAATCGAATTAGTTCATGCCAGAATCGAATGAGTTCATGCCAGGATCGAACGGGTTCAATATCAGGATCGAATGAGTTCAATATCAGGATCGAAGTCCAGGAGCACGACCCGTGGTCGATATCAGACGCGATCCTGATCTTGAGGTGGGTCGATCCTGATCTTGAGGTGGGTTGATCCTGATCTTGAAGTGGGTTGATCCTGATCTTGAAGTGGGTCGATCCTGATTTGAGTGGGTTGATCCTGATCTTGAGGAGGGTCGATGCTGATTTGAGTGGGTTGATCCTGATCTTGAGGTGGGTCGATGCTTATTTGAGTGAGTCGATCCTGATCTTGAGGAGGGTCGATGCTTATTTGAGTGAGTCGATCCCGATCTTGAAGTGGTCGATCCTGATTTTGAACCCTGTCGATCCTGATCTTGAACCGCTCGCGTCTTGATTCGTGGAGGACGACACTGAAGGAAGAAGCTCGACCGGTTGCGCGCGAAGGCGCGCTCCACAACCCAGCCCCGCGCTCGGCGAAGCGCGAGCGCGGGGTAAGAGGGTGTTGCCAATTTACCGGCCGCGGAGGCGGCCGGGACAAACCGCCCAATTCGCGGCGGAGGTGCGGTCCACAGAACTCCTGTGGCGGCCCCCTCCGCGGCCGCAATTCCAACATCAACCGATGCCCCGCGCTCGCGCTGCGCCGAGCGCGGGGCTGAATTGTGAGCGCGCCTCCGCGCGCAACCGTTGTCCATGTAGCGCAAAGACATCTGCTACACTGCGCCGTCCTTTGAACTGGCGCGCGTGCTGCGACGCGGTGTGAATCGCGCCAAATCCCCATCGAGCACGAGTCAGCATTGAGCCAAGTACCCCAGTACGTTCTCAGCGGTCTTCGACCCACCGGCCGCGTCCACCTCGGCAACTATTTCGGCGCGGTCCGGAACTGGGTCCGTCTGCAGGACCTCTTCGACTGCTACTACTTCGTCGCCGACTGGCACGCCCTGACCTCGGACTACGCCGATACGTCGAAGATCGCCCAGTCGACCTTCGATGCCGTCGCCGACTGGCTGGCAGCCGGCCTCGATCCGCAGAAGGCCACGATCTTCATCCAGTCCGAGGTCAAGGAGCACGCCGAGCTCCATCTCATCCTTTCGATGATCACGCCGCTGCCGTGGCTCGAGCGCGTACCGACGTTCAAGGACCAGCAGGAGCAGATCGAAAACAAGGATCTGAACACCTACGGATTCCTCGGATATCCGCTGCTGCAGACCGCCGACATCATTATCTATAGGGCCAACTTCGTTCCGGTCGGGGAAGACCAGGCCTCGCACCTGGAGTTCTCTCGCGAGGTGGTGCGCCGCTTCAACAATTTCTACGGCGATGTCTTCCCCGAGCCGCAGCCACTATTCACCGAAACGCCGAAGGTGCCCGGTCTCGATGCCCGGAAGATGTCCAAGTCGTACGACAACACCATCGGCCTCACCGCAAGCGCAGACGAGATCCGCGAGCTGGTCATGACGATGTTCACCGACCCGAATCGCATCCGAAGGAAGGATCCCGGCAATCCCGACATCTGCAACCTCTTCCAGTTTCACAAGCTCTTCTCGAACGGGGAGACGATCGCGCGCGTCGACCGGGAGTGCCGCGCCGCCGGGATCGGCTGCGTCGATGACAAGAAGCTGCTGGCCGAGATCATGATCGAGTCGCTGCGGCCGATCCGGGCGCGGCGCGAAGAGATCGACCGCGATCCGTCGATCGTCTGGGACGCGTTGCGCGACGGCAACCGCAAAGCCCGCGAGCGCGCGCGGCAGACGATGCAGCTCGTGCGCGATGCGGTCAAGATCAACTACCGCGGACTCTGAAATGGCGATGACGGCGATGGCGGACGAAGAGAAAGAGATTTCCGTTGCGGCGCAGCCGGCCGACGACCGTCCCGCCGATGAGCAGGATGAAAGCGCCGGCGCGCTCAAAGTCACGCTCCCTTCGTTTCACGGACCGCTCGACCTCCTGCTGCACCTCATCAAGCACCACAAGATCGACATCTACGACATCCCCATCGCCCTCATCACCGAGCAATACAACGGTTATCTCGACGCCATGGAGGAGCTGAGCCTCGACGTCGCCGCCGACTACATCTACATGGCCGCGCTGCTGATCCACATCAAGTCGAAGATGCTGCTGCCGCACGACGAAGAGGCGGAGATCGAAGACCCGCGCAAGGAGCTGGTCGACCGGCTGCTCGAATACCAGCGCTTCAAAGCGGTGGCGGAATCGTTCGCGGAGCTCGACGTTCTCCGCATGGGCGTCTGGCCGCGGCCGGCCACGCCGATTCCGGGCACCGACGCCTCGGAGATCGACATGAGCGAAGTGGGGCTCTTCGATCTCATCGACGCCTTCCGCTCGGCGCTGAATCGTTACAAGAAGAACCACCCGCAGGCCATCGAGCTGAAGCGGATGGTCCACAAGATCTCCGACAAGATGCGCGAGCTCTACAGCACGCTGCAGGAGAAATCGCCGATTCGCCTGCAGTGGTTTCTGGAAGGACGCGACCGCAACGAGTTGATCGCCATCTTCCTCGGCACGCTGGAGCTGGTGCGGCTCGGCGGCATTTCACTCAAACAGAGCCAGAATTTCGGCGAGATCCTGATCGGGAAAACAGAAGCAACGATCGACGAGGCGCAGTTTTCGATATTCGATCAAAGTTAGTGGTGAAATCAAGACATGGCAATGGAACCTGAAGAACTAAGGGCCTCACTCGAGGCCATCCTCTTCGTCAGCAACGAGCCGGTGAAGCTCGACGAGCTCGCCGAGGCCTTCGCGGACGAGGGACGGGAAGCGGTCGTCACGCAGCTCGAAGAGATCAAGCGCGCTCTCGACGCAAGCCAGGGCGGCTTCATGCTCGAGCAGACCGCCGGCGGCTGGCGCTTTGCCACGCGCGCGGAGCATGACCCGATCCTCAAGAAGTACTTCGCCAAGAAAGGGGAGAACCGTCTCTCCATCGCCGCGCTGGAGACACTGGCTATCGTCGCCTACCGCCAGCCAATCACGGCACCGGAAGTCTCGGAGATCCGCGGCGTCAACTCCAACCAGACCATCCGCACGCTGCTGGAGCGGCGCATGATCCGCGTGGCCGGACGCAAGAACGTCGTCGGCAGTCCGTTCCTCTACCGCAGCACGCGCGAGTTTCTCGTCCACTTCGGACTGAACGACATCCTCGACATGCCGCGGCTGGAAGAGTTCGGAGATCTCATCGGAGAACAGATCAACGACGACCTGGTGCTGGCCATCGAATCGACGCCGATCGCGGAGGGCGTCGAGGTTCCGCTGGAGCAAGGCGAACAGATCGACGACGCCGTCAACGCGGAGTTGAGCGCGGGCGATGAACGCGGTGCGATGGAAAGCGCGGCAACCGAAGAGGCGCAGCCCGCGATGAACGAGGTACAATCCGGCGTCGTCGACGAACAATCAGAGTGATGCAACAAGAGCGATTGCAGAAGATCATCGCCCACGCCGGCGTCTCGTCGCGACGTGAAGCCGAAGCGATGATCCGGGAGGGGCGCGTCACGCTGAACGGGCGCGTCGTCACCGAGCTCGGCACGCGCGCCGACCCTGACCGCGATCACATCAAGGTCGACGGCAAGCTGATCACCAAGGCCGAGCCGCATCGCTACATCCTCCTCTACAAGCCGAAAGAAGTGATGACCACGGTGGAAGACCCGCAGGGCCGCCGCACCGTCATCGACCTCGTGCGCGGAATCCGCGAGCGCATCTATCCCGTCGGCCGCCTCGATTTTCATTCCGAGGGGCTGGTCCTGCTGACCAACGACGGCGAGCTTGCCTTCAAGGTGTCGCATCCGACCCACGGCTCGGTGAAGACCTACAGCGTCAAAGTGCGCGGGGTACCGGAAGAGCGGCTGGTCGACAAACTTCGCCGCGGCATCACCATCGACGGCAAGCGCACGCTCCCGTGCGACATCGAGCGGATGCACACCACCGGCAAGCGCGACGATGAAGGAAACAGTTGGTTCGAGGTGAAGCTGCGCGAAGGACGGACGCAGCAGATCCGCAAGATGTTCCAGGCCGTCGGTCATCCGGTTTCGAAATTGCGCCGCGTTGCCATCGGCCCCATCTCCGATCCAAAGCTCACCCCCGGCGTCTGGCGCGAGCTGACCAAGCACGAAGTGAAGATGCTGGAGACGATGAAGGAGCTGAAGAAGCCGTCCAAGCGCCGCGTGGCCGCCGGTCCGGTCTCGCGCAAGAAACCGGCGTCGTCGAAGCGCCCGACCGCGGCAAAGCGTTCGGCCGCCAAGCGTCCGAAATCGCGGGCCACCGCCGCTCGGACGGCTCCCGTGCGCAGCTCCACACGCCGCACGCCCTCGCCGCGGCCGGCGACGCCGCGAGCGAAGGGAACGACAAGCAAGTCCACCGGCGGCAAGAAATCGCCCGTCCGCCGCTCCGGCGCCCGCCCGTCGCGAAGCAGCGCACGCCGCTAAGTGGTATGCCCAAGATCATCGCTATTGACGGCCCGTCCGGCGTCGGCAAAACAACGACCAGCCGTCTCGTCGCCCGCGCGCTCGGCCTGCCGCACATCGACACCGGCGCCATGTACCGCGCCCTGGCCCTGGCCGCTACGCGGGAAGGGATCGATACGCATGATGAGGGGAAGCTGCAAGAGCTGGCCTCGCGCGTCCGCATCGACTTCATCCCCGGTGAAACACCTCGCGTCCTGCTGAACGGAGAAGATGTCACCGCTCTCATCCGTACGCCGGAGATGAGCATGGCGGCGAGCAACGTCTCCGCCGTTCCGGCCGTGCGGCGTGTCCTCGTCCGGCTCCAGCAGGAGCTTGGGCGCCGCAGCGGGGGAGTGCTGGAAGGGCGCGACATCGGAACGAAGGTCTTCCCGGAGACGCCCTACAAGTTCTTTCTGACGGCCCGTCCGGAGATTCGGGCCAGGCGCCGGTACGACGAGTTGCTGGCAAAAGGGGAGGAGGTTCCTTACCTGACCATCCTCGACGCCACCGTCGCCCGCGACGCGCAGGACTCAAACCGCAGCGACTCCCCCCTCCGCTACGACGATACCTACACCTTCGTCGACACCTCGGATTTGACGATCGACGAGGTGGTCAAGCGGATCGTGGGGTGCGTGACACCCCCATCCTGACGGTCCGCGCAGCGGGCCTGTCAGGATCTCCGGTAGCGTTGCGCGTCTCTTGCCAATGGGTACCGCTCGCGCGGCCTGACCGGAGATCCTGACGCCCGCTGCGCGGACCCTCAGGATAAATAATCACGCCGCCCGTAATTCCTTGACTCCTCTCCAGCCTCGCCACTAAACTCCGCATTTCGACTAGTATCAACAATTTACGCCACGTGCGCCTTCCGGGCGGATGCGCCGGAAATCCAGGAGGTATCCCGTTTCATGCCGTCGAGTGACGATCCAAAAAACCTGAAACAACCGCTCCGAAAAGGGGGGGAGACGAACTCAAACGACCTGGAAGGTCTCGGCATGGACGAGTTGCTCGACATGTACGACCGGAAGATGTCGAACTTCGCCGAGGGCGACATCATCCGCGGGCGCGTCCTCAAAGTGATTGGCACCGAGGTCGTCATCGACATCGGTTACAAGTCCGAAGGCGTTCTTCCTGTCCACGAAGTCACCGGATACGACGGCCAGATCACGGTCAAGGCCGGTGACGAGCTCGACGTCTTCATCGAGCGCCTGGAGAACAACAGCGGCTACATCGTTCTCTCCCGCGAGAAAGCGGAACGGATGCTGGTCTGGGACCGCATCGAGGCCGCCTTCAAGGCCGATGAGCCGATCTCCGGGCGTGTCGTCGAACGGGTCAAAGGCGGCTTGGCCGTCGACGTCGGCGGGGTCAAGGCCTTCCTTCCCGGCTCCCTCATCGATACCAAGCCGGTCAAGAACCTCGACTCTCTTCGCGGTCATGAGTACAAGTTCAAGATCGTCTCCTTCGACAAGAAACGGAACAACATCGTTCTTTCGCGCCGGGCTATCGTCGAAGTCGAACAGGCCGCGGCGAAGGCCGATACCTTCAGCCGGCTCCAGGAAGGGCAGCACACGCACGGCGCCGTCAAGAACATCACCGATTATGGCGTTTTCGTCGACCTCGGCGGCGTCGACGGCCTGCTCCACATCACCGATGTCTCGTGGGGCCGCGTCAACCATCCATCCGAATACTTCAACGTCGGCGACGAGATCGAAGTGGTGGTCCTGAAATTCGACCCCGCCGCCGAGCGCGTCTCCCTCGGTTATAAACAGAAGAGCCAGGATCCGTGGACCGACGTCGTGCAGCGCTATCCGCTCGGCTCGAAAGTCCATGGCCGCGTGGTCTCGCTCACCGACTACGGCGCCTTCATCGAGCTGGAAGAGGGGGTCGAAGGACTCATCCACGTTTCCGAGATGTCATGGACCAAGAAAGTCCGCAACCCTTCAAAACTGCTGACGATGGGGGCGGAAGTCGACGCGGTGGTCACGGACGTCAACGTCCAGAACCGCCGCATCTCGCTTTCCCTCAAGGCCCTCGAACAGAACCCCTGGGACACCATTGCCGAGCGTTACCCGATCGGCGCCGTGATCACCGGCAAAGTCCGCAACCTCACTGATTTCGGAGCGTTCGTCGAAGTCGAAGACGGCATCGACGGACTGATCCATATCTCCGACATGTCGTGGAACCGCCGCCTCAAGCATCCCAACGAGGTGCTGAAGAAGGGCGACGCGGTGCAGGCGCGCGTGATCAATGTCGACGGGGAGAACCAGCGTCTGTCGCTTTCGATCAAGGAGTTCCTGCCGAACGAATGGGACAACTTCGCCAAGTCGCACAACATCGGCGATGAAGTGATCGGCAACGTGGCCAAGATCACCGACTTCGGCCTCTTCGTCCGCGTGGCCGACGGCGTGGAAGGGCTGGCGCACATTTCGGAGATCTCGCGCGACCCGAAGGCGAAGCTCGACAAGAGCTTTACCGTCGGCGAACCGGTGCGTGTGCGCATCATCAAGATCGACTGGACCGACAAGAAAATCGGCCTGTCGACGCGCGACGTCGAAGCGCTGACGGAAGTTGAGATCGCGGAACATGCGGCCACGGCTCCGCCCGCGGACGAGCATCACCCGGCCGCCGAAGAAGAAGAGCAGGAAGTGCCTCCGATTCCGGAGCCCACGCCGCAAGGCTGATCCATGACGGAACTCGATCCCGTAACGGCCCCCGGGGACCCGATCGCCGAGCCCATCGCGACGCCGGCTGTTGCCGCTCCGCCGCGTAAGTCGCGGGCAGGTGTCTTCTTCTTCGGAGCGTTCTCCGGCTGCCTGGTCGTGTTCGGCGGCGTCTTTCTCTTCGTGGTCCTGATCATGGCCGTGGCCAACGACGACGCCACCACGCGCGGCGACGTCTTCGGTGACAAGGTGGCCATCATTCCGATCGACGGCGAAATCTTCGGCTCGCGCGAGGCCATCGATGCCTTGCACCGCTACGCGCGCAACTCCAGCGTCAAGGCCATCATCGTGCGCATCAACAGCCCCGGTGGAGCGATCGCGCCGTCGCAGGAGATTTACGAGGAGATCCGTAACGTCCACGCGCGGACCGGCAAGCCGATCATCGCCTCGCTCGACAGCGTGGCTGCCTCCGGCGGCTACTACATCGCCTCGGCATGCGACCGCATCGTCGCCAATCCCGGTTCGATCACCGGCTCGATCGGAGTCATCCTGCAGTGGATGGAGACGAAGGACCTGCTGGCGTGGGCGAAGCTGAAGCCGCAGACCATCACCAGCGGCGCCATGAAGGCGGCAGGCTCGCCGTACGAGGATCTCACCGACGCCCAGCGCGCCTATTTCCAGTCGATCGTCACGCAGTTGCACTCGCAGTTCGTCCGCGCGGTTGCGGCGGGGCGCAAGGGTAAGCTGAGCGAGGCCGACGTCAGCAGGATCGCCGACGGCCGAGTCTTCACCGGCGAGCAGGCCCTCGAGCTCAAACTCGTCGACCAGCTCGGCAATCTCGACGACGCCATCCGTGTCGCCGGCAAGCTCGGTGGCATCAAAGGCAGGCCCGGAACCATCTATCCGAAGAAACGGACACGCGGTTTTTTCGATGCGCTGACCAGCGACGACTCCGATACGGAGACCGCCATCAGCCGCATTCTCACCCGCCGTCCACGGTTTCTCTTTCAGTGGTGAGCTGTCATGAGTGAGGAGGCACCTTTGGATCACCTGGAACCCGAAGAAGAGAGCGAGGACAAAGCGGGCGTGATGACCAAAGCGGAGCTGGTGGACGAGGTCGCGCGCGTCGTCCAGCTGACGAAGAAACAGGCCGAGACGATCGTCAACATCGTCTTCGATTCCATCGTCGACTCTCTCCGTTCAGGCCAGAAGATCGAGCTCCGCGGCTTCGGCAGCTTCCGTCTGCGCAGCCGCAAATCGCGCACCGGCCGTAACCCCAAGACCGGCGAGAAAGTCGAAGTACCGTCGAAGAAGATCCCGTACTTCAAGCCCGGCAAGGAGTTGAAGGAGCTGATCAATAAGGTGATGGAAGCGGCCGTTGCCGCTCCGCCGGAAGGTGGCGGAGGCGTTTGAAAAGCAAGTGTTGAATGTTCAATGTTGAATGTTCAATGTTGAATGAGAGCTGGAGAGACATTCAACATTCATCATTGAACATTCAACATTCAACATTTCCGCTTTTGTCTCCAGAAATGCAACAAACCGCACCCCACCCATGGACATCCTCTTCACCCCCTGGAGGTATCTCTACTTGACCTCGCCGAAAAGCGAGAGCCCATCGTGCATCTTCTGCAACGCCGTGAAATCGATGACGTCGCGTGACACGCTCACCCTGTTCATTACCGATCAGGCGCTGGTGATGATGAACCGCTATCCCTACACGAATGGCCATCTGATGGTGGCGCCGGTGGCGCATGATGCCCTGCTCTTCGAAAGCCGCGATGACTCGCTCCGCGCTCTGATCCGGCTCACCGCCGAGGCCCAGCGGATCCTCTCCGACGTCTACCGCCCCGACGGTTTCAACGTCGGGATGAACTTCGGTCAGGTGGCTGGTGCCGGCGTGCTCGACCACTACCACATGCACATCGTCCCGCGCTGGAGCGGCGACTCGAACTTCATGACCGTCACCGCCCGCACGCGGATCGTGCCGGAGGATCTGGACGTCACCTACGACAAGCTCCTTCCTCACTTCACGAACATCCGAAAGGACACACTCTCCCAACAATGAAAGGCCGCACGCTCCTCGCCATTTTGCTGGCGTATCTCGTTCCCGGTGCCGGGCATCTCTACCTCGGACGCCGTGCCCGCGCCATCACCTTCTTCTGCATCGTCGTCCTGATGTTTCTCATCGGCATCGCCATCGACGGCGATCTCTACACGCTCGGGCACAGCAACGGATCGATCCTGCGCCTGCTGGCCGCGCTCGGTTCGCTTGGCGCCGGCGTGATCTACTGGATCGCCACCGGCATGGGCGTGCACGGCGACGTCACCTCGATCACGTTCGAGCACGGCACAGCCTTCACCATCACGGCCGGATTGATGAACCTGCTCCTCATGCTCGACGTCTTCGACATCGCACAGGGGCGAAAAGAATGACTCTCCTCCGCAATCACATCGTGCTGATGTTCCTCTACGCTGTGGCCACGGGCCTCTTCTTCGCGCTGCTCTGGAAAGAGACGAGGGCCGAACGGATCCGCAGCTTCCTTTTCATCTTCCTCTCGCTCTTTTTTGGCGGGATCGCGTTGGCGTGGGCGATGTATCCGTTTCCGCCGCGTTGATATCGATGAAACTCGCCATCGTCGCCGGTGAAGCCTCCGGCGATCTGCACGCCGCCGAAGTCCTCCGCGAGCTGAAGCGCCTCGATCCGGCCATCGAGACCTTCGGCATCGGCGGCGATCTGCTAGCCGCCGAGGGGATGCGTCTCGTCCACCACGCCCGGGAGATGGGAATCGTCGGCCTCTTCAACGTCCTGCGGCACCTGCGGATGTTCCGGCGCATCTACGACGAACTGCTCGCGGAGATCGCGCGGGAGCGGCCCGACGTGGTGCTCCTCGTCGACTATCCGGGCTTCAATCTCCGCCTGGCCCGCGGTTGCAAGGAGCTCGGCCTGCGCGTCGTCTATTACATCTCGCCGCAGCTCTGGGCGTGGCGGCGTGGCAGGGTCAAGCAGGTCGCGAAGTATGTCGACCGGATGATCGTCATCTTTCCGTTCGAAGAGACGTTTTACCGGGCGCACGGCATCGAGGCGACGTACGTGGGGCATCCGATCATCGAAGAGATCGGGCACATCAAACGTCCGCCGGAGCAGGAGGGAGTCACCCGTCTCGCATTGCTCCCCGGCTCGCGGCGCGCCGAGGTGGTGTCGCTGCTGCCGCCGATGCTCGATGCCATCGATGTGCTGGCGCGCGAGCGCCCCATCGACGCCTGCGTCGTTCAGGCGCCGACGATTCCCCGGGCCCTGATCGACCGGTTCGCCGCCGGCAGAAACGTGCGCATCGTCTCGGAGGAGAACAGCGAAGCAATCGCCGCCGCGGATGTGGCGCTCTCCTCATCCGGCACCGCCACGCTCGAATGTGCGGTGCTGGGGACGCCGGTGATCGTCATGTACCGGCTCTCGCTGGCCAACTACTGGCTCGGCAGAATGGTCGTCACCATCCCGCACTTCGGTCTGATCAACATCGTGGCCGGGAAGCAAATCGTCCCCGAACTGATTCAAGGCCACGTGAACGGAGAACGAATCGCCATGGAAACGCGCACGCTGCTCGATCCGGCCAACTACGGCCGCGTCGTCGCAGAGCTCGCGGTGGTGCGGAGTAAACTCGGCGATGCCGGCGCGGCCCGGCGGGCCGCCGAAGCGATTATGGAAGTCGTCAAGCGATGAAGGTGCTTCGCAGGCTCTACCACTACCTTCGCCACTACAAGGCCTGGGCGGCGCTCGCATTCGGCTCCATGATCATCTTTTCCGTCACGACGACGGCCATGATCGGGCTGCTGCAGCCGATCTTCGATATCGGCTTCACGCCGCCCAAGGCAGATACACGTTCACGGAAAACGCCCTCAACAGCAGGTCCGAGCGCGGCGGTCCAGGGAGGATCTTCGGCCTCGCAGGCGGCCGGCCCCTCTATTTCAGATGAGCAGCCTGCGGCAGCGCTCCCTCCACAGCCATCGCGAATCTCGCGCGAGGAGCAGGCGAAGAGATTAGTCATCGACACCGTCCTCAAACGCGACCTGCCGGAAGGGCGGCGCGGCTGGATCGTCAATCACATCGATCAGGCCCGCGGTCAATTTCACCGCTGGTGGGACCCGGCCGGTCAAAAGGCCCAATTCCAGCGCCTGCTGGCGGCGATGCTGATCGTCATGATTCTGCGGACCTTTGCCTCCTTCTTCTCGGAATACGCGTTCCAGAAGGTCGGGCTGTCGACGGTGCGCGACCTCCGCAACGAGTTGTACGAGCGGCTCATCTTCCAGAGTCATCGTTTCTTCTCCGAACGATCGACCGGCGAAATGCTCAGCCGCGTGGTGTCGGACGCCGACGCCATCCAGGCGGCGGTGTCGACACGCATGGGCGATCTCTTCCAGGAATCGCTGACGCTCTTCTTCCTGCTCGTCTACGTCTTCTTGTCGAATCCCGAGCTGGCGCTGATCACGTTTATCGCCGCGCCGCTGGTCGTCTATCCAGTCGTCCACTTCGGCAAGCGTCTGCGCGGCACGACACACCGTTCGCAGGAACGAATGGCGGACATGGCCACTCTGCTCGAGGAGACCATCCGCGGCGTGCGGATCGTCAAAGCCTTCACCATGGAGCGTTTCGAGATTGGCCGCTTCCGCGATGCCACGAAACGCCATCTCTCTTCGAACATGAAGGCCCAGAAGATTCAGGCGCTCTCTTCGCCGGTTCTGGACTTCATCACCGCTCTCGGCGGGATGGCTCTCTTTGTCTACGCGCAGCGCCGCATCGGCAACGGTACGTTGAGCCTCGGCGCACTCATGGCCTACATCGCGGCGGTTGCGGCGATGTACCAGCCGATGAAGAAGCTGAACAAGGTCAATCTCTCGGTGAACACGGCACTCTCCGCCGCCGAGCGTGTCTTCCGGATGCTCGACATCCCCAACGAGGTCGAGGACAAGCCGAAGGCGGCAACGATCGGCACCGTCGGCAGCGGGATCCGATACGAGAACGTCGCCTTCCAGTACCAGGAGGAGCCGGTGCTGCGCGGAGTCGACCTCTCCGTGGCGCCGGGGGAGATCGTCGCTCTCGTGGGCGGAAGCGGCGCAGGGAAATCGACCTTCGTCAATCTTCTGCCCCGCTTCTATGACGTCAACGGCGGCCGGATCACCATCGACGGGCACGACATCCGCGATCTGCAGCTTTCCTCTCTGCGCGGCCTGATGGGGCTGGTGACCCAGGAGGTCGTGCTCTTCAACGATACCGTCCGGAACAACATCGCCTACGGCCTTGGCAACGCGGACGAAACGCGCATCATCGAAGCGGCGAAAGCGGCCAACGCGCACGACTTCATCATGGCCATGCCGCATGGGTACGACACCGAGATCGGCGAGAGCGGCGTGCTCCTCTCCGGCGGCCAGCGGCAGCGGCTGGCCATCGCCCGGGCCTTGTTCAAGGATCCACCGATCCTCATCCTCGACGAGGCCACATCAGCACTCGACACCGAGTCCGAGCGGCTGGTGCAGGGGGCGCTCGAGCGTCTGATGCAGGGACGGACCACGCTCGTCATTGCCCACCGGCTCTCTACCATCCGTAGCGCCGACAAGATCGTGGTCCTGGACAGGGGAGCGATCGTCGAGACCGGTCCGCACGAAGAGTTGCTGGCGCGGCGCGGCATCTATCGCAAGCTGTACGATCTGCAATTCGCCGACGACGCGCTCCCGACCGGAGCGATCGCGTAATGAACCTGTGATGAGATTTGTGGCCTGGCTGGGATCGATCTTCATTCGCGTGCTGCACGCCACGCTGCGGGTGCGTCACCTCCACGCGCAGAACCTCGAATCGCAGCCGCAGTACATCCTGGCCTTCTGGCACGCGCATCTACTGCTGATGCTGCACTCGGCGTACCGGCGGCCGATCGTGGTGATGATCTCGCGCTCGAAAGACGGTGAGTACATCGCCCGCGTCTTCGATCATTACGGCGTCGAGTCCGCCCGCGGCTCGTCGACGCGCGGCGGTACGCCGGCGCTTCGTGAGATGATTCGCTCCGCTCGCGGCGGGAAGAACATCGTCTTCACGCCCGATGGTCCGAAAGGTCCGCCGCGCGTGGCTAAAGACGGCGTCATCTACGCGGCACAGGCGACCGGGTTGCCGATCGTCCCTGTGGCCTTCGCGGCGCAAAAAAAAAACTTCTGCGGTCGTGGGACTCGATGGTCGTCCCGATGCCGTTCTCGCGGGCGCTCTTCCTCTACGGCCCGCCGTTCCGTGTTGCTCGCGGCGACGGCGTGGCGGAGGCGAGGGAACGCCTCGAGCGCGTCATGAACGAGCTTGCGGATGAAGCGGAACGGTTGGTAAACGAATGATCACATCGATGACCGGCTTCGGCCGTGCTGCAGGCGCGCTTTCGGCGCGCTACTTTGTCGCGGTAACCGCCAAGAGCGTCAATCACCGCTTTCTCGAGACCTCGGTGCGCATCCCCGAATACCTGTGGGAAGCGGAGGCCATGGTGCGCGGTCTCGCCTCCGACACCTTCGCGCGGGGGAAGGTCGACATCTCCATCCGGGTGCAGCGCACGGCGCAGCCCGACTACAGCGTTCGCATCAACACGCAGATCGCCAACACCGTCGTTCCGCAGTTGCGCGCCATCGCCGAAGAGCTCGGGCTGGGATCGACGTTCTCCGGCGGCGATCTGCTGCGCATTCCCGACCTCCTCCAGGTCGAAGCGATCGACTCGGAGATCACCGAAGAGGAGCGCGACACGCTGGCGGCGCTCGTCCGCGGCGCGCTGGCGCAGATGCGCGACATGCGCGTCCGGGAAGGGATCTCGCTCCACACCGACATCAGTGCGCGCTTGCAGACGATCCGGGAGCTGCAGCAGCGGCTGGCCTTGCATCGCGACGACATCCGCACGGAGCTGATGGCCTCCTACCAATCGCGTGTGCAGGAGATCGCCAAAGTGGCCGGCGTCGATGTCAACCAGGACCGCATCGCCCAGGAAGTGGTGATCATGGTCGAGAAAGGCGATGTGGCCGAGGAGCTGACGCGGCTCGCCCATCACGTCGAGCAGGCCGAGAAGGCCGTGAGCGGTGGCGAGGCGGCGGGGAAGAAGCTCGACTTCCTCTCGCAGGAGATGCTGCGCGAGGTCAACACCATGGGCTCGAAGTCCCGCTCGGCGGCGTTGCGGACCCTCGTTGTAGAATTGAAAACCGAGGTCGAGCGGATACGCGAGCAGGTACAGAATGTCGAGTAACTTCCACCCCGATGGGACGTTGTTCATCGTCTCGGGCCCGTCGGGTGCCGGAAAGACGACGCTGATCAACACCGTCCGCCGGCAGCTCGAGCCGATCGGAATCACCCTCTACTTCTCGGTCTCGCACACCACGCGCAAGCCCCGCACGGGCGAGGTCGACGGGCGCAGTTATCACTTCGTGACCACCGAACAGTTCGAGGCCATGGTGGCGCGCGGGGAATTTATCGAATGGGCCTTCGTTCATGAGCAGCGGTACGGAACGTCCAAGTCCGAAGTCCTGAAGCGGCTCAATCGGGGCGAGGACGTCATCCTCGACATCGACTATCAGGGGGCCAGGCAGATCGCGGCCGATGCCGAGCTGAAACCGCGGTCGCTCAACATCTTCATCTTTCCGCCGTCGTTCGACCATCTCGAACAACGGCTCCGCGATCGCGGCCTGAACAGCGAAGACGAGATTCAAACCAGGTTGCAAAAAGCGATCGACGAGATCGACGCCGGCAAAGAATTCTACAACTACGTAATCATCAACGACGAGCTGAACGTCGCCGCCGAATGTCTGAAGGCGGCGATCATCGCAAAGAAGCTACAGACGAAGACAGCGCTCGAAGCGATCACCACGATGGCCGAGCGGCTGAAGGAGGAGCGAGATGGAAGGTTTGCCAGAGGGCATTGACAGCAAGTTCCGTTACGTACTGCTCGTGGCCAAGCGCGCCGAGCAGCTCGTGCAGGGAGCCATGCCGAAGAGCAGAAGCAAGCACACCAAGCCGACCCGCGTGGCCATGGAAGAGATCGAGAAGAAACAGGTGAAGTGGCAGCTCACGCCGCCGGAAGAAGAGACCACGGCGCTGGAAACGGAGTAGCGCGGTTGCTGGGTTGCAAGGTTGCTGCGTTGCAGAGCTCCTAGGTTGCTAAGTTGCATGGTTGCTAAGTGGCCTTGCAACCCAGCAACTTAGCAACCCAGCAACTCCGTCACCCAGCAACTTCGTCACCCAGCAAGTCTGCAACCGCATGCATATCGTCCTCGGCGTCACCGGCGGGATCGCGGCGTACAAAGCGCCGGACGTCGTCAGGCGCCTGCGCGATGTGGGCGCCGAGGTGCGGGTCATCCTCACACCGAACGCCGCGCGCTTCGTATCGCCGCTGTCGCTGGCGGCGGTCTCCGGAAACGGCGTCATCATCGAACAGTGGGGTGACTCCGGACACGGGGGCGTCGATCATATCGAGCTGGCGCGTTGGGCCGATCTGCTTCTGGTCGCGCCGGCCACCGCCAACATACTGGCCAAGCTTGCCGCCGGTCTCGCCGACGATGCGCTCTCGACGTATGCCATCGCCCACCGCGGCCCGATCGTCGTCGCGCCGGCGATGAACACCTCGATGCTGCAGCATCCGGCGGTGCAGATGAATCTCGTCGTCCTGCGCGAGCGGGGCGTCATCGTCCTCGATCCGGACAGCGGTCTCCTAGCCTGCGGCGATGAAGGCTCGGGACGGATGCCCGATCCGCCGGTGCTGGCCGATTTCGTCAAACAGCAGTTCGCCACGCGCGACCTCGAGGGGCGGTCGATCCTGGTCACCGCCGGCCCGACGCGCGAGCCGATCGACCCGGTGCGCTTCATCTCCAACCGCTCGTCGGGGAAGATGGGCTATGCCATTGCCGAGGCCGCGCGGAGGAGGGGAGCGAAAGTCACGCTCATTTCCGGTCCGACCGCCATTCCCGCTCCGGCCGGCGTCGCCTTCACGCGTGTGATCACGGCCGCGGAGATGCACAAGGCCGTGATGGATGTGTTGCCATCGCAGCAGATCGTCATCAAGGCGGCGGCGGTGGCGGACTTCACGCCGGTTGCCGTGGCCGATCGCAAGATCAAGAAGCAGGCAGACGTCGATGAGACGACGCTGACTCTGAAGAAAGCGCCCGACATCCTGGCCGACATCGGCGCATCGTCGCCTCGGCCGTTCATCGTCGCCTTCGCCGCCGAGACCGACTCGGTCGAGTCGAACGCCCGCGAGAAGCTCGTCCGCAAGAACGCCGACCTCATCGTCGCCAACGACGTCGCCGACCCCTCCATCGGCTTCGACTCCGATCAGAACGCCGTAACCGTCATCGCCCGCGACGGCTCATCGACGAAGATCGAGCGCGCGGCAAAGATCGTGATTGCGAATCGGATACTCGATCTGGTCGTCGAGCGGCTGTAAAGCGGCTTCGCCGCGTTGTCGGTTATCGGTTATCGGTTGTCCGGGAATGATGGCTGGCGACAACGCGTAGCGCAATCAACGGACAACCGACAACGCGCGTAGCGCAGTACTATCCCGCGAATGAACAGCGACGATCTCCGCTACGAGCTGACTCTCCTTCGCGACCTTGGCTTCACCCATCTCGACGTCCGCAAACCGCCAGCCGCAACCGACAACGCGCGAAGCGCAGACAACCGACAACGCGGCGAAGCCGCAGATTTCCTCGCGGCCCTCAAAGCCATCGCCGTCGTCTGCGAGAAATGCAAGCTCTCAAAGTCGCGCACGCAGGTCGTTTACGGCATCGGGAATCCGAATGCCGATCTCATGTTCATCGGTGAAGCGCCGGGCCGCGACGAGGATCTGAAGGGGGAGCCGTTCGTCGGCCGGGCCGGTCAGCTCCTCACCGACATCATCAACGCGATGAAACTGACCCGCGACGACGTCTACATCGCCAATGTCATCAAATGCCGTCCGCCCGAGAACCGGAATCCTGAGCCCGACGAGCTGGAGGCCTGTCATCCCTACATCCAGCGTCAGGTCGAGATCATCCAGCCGAAAGTGATCGTCACGCTGGGGCGCTTCGCGCTGCAGAGCCTCACCGGGAAGGCCTACGGCATCAGCGCGGCACGCGGTCAGTGGCTCGACTACAACGGAGTGAGAGTCATGCCGACGTATCACCCCGCCTACCTGCTCCGCACGCCGTCGGCGAAGAAGGACGTGTGGGCCGATATGAAGAAGGTGATCGCGGAGCTGGGAGGGGAGAGCGGAACGTAAGGTGGGGCCACCGATGCACCCCACCTTACCGGGGTTTAGTCGTTGAATTCGAGCGCCACGTCCGAGTCACAGAAATCGAACATCGCCGGCTCCGACTCCTGGCCGCCAGCGTAGACAGCCTTGACGTGCTGTTTGCACTCCTCGTTGTTGGTCGACTTGTCCCAAACCAGCGTGACGGTCTGGCCGGGTTTGATCCCGTTGCCGATGTCGAAGAACCCGTACTTCTGTCCGTCTTCGGACACGAGGATCTTCTTGATCACTTCCTTGGTGTTGTTGGTGACCTTGAACTTGAACTGCTCATCCGCGAATGCGGAGACGAAGCTCAGGGTGGTAAACGTCAGGGCGAGCAGCAGTACTTTGGCAGACATCTTCTTCATCGATCAGACTCTCTTCTCTTTCTGGATTTTTGCCTGCCGCTCCGGGACCCACGGATACGCACAAGCGTGTGTGACTTTACCTGCTTTGTGCGAAAGCCGCTATGCTTATTTGCATTGGATCACATGCAATAAGTGAAAGCGGTTTCCAGCGAACGTGCGCATCACGCGTGCCCAACTCTCCGATTGACGCGGCATCAGGCGGCGGGTACCGTGTCGCCCATCGGTCTCTGGGAGGGTCATGAAAATCAAGTGCGCTGCCGCGCTCGCGTGTGCGGTTACGTTGGTCTCTGTCTCGGTGTGGGCGGCAGACGACAAGCCCGTTGCAGCAGAGAAGCTGTCACCGGCTACAGCGACGACCTCAGAGCCGAAGGCGCCCGGCGCCGCCGCTCCGGCTGAGAAGGGGCCGGTCCGGGTCGAGGTGGGCACTTATGTCAATCAGATCCTGGCTACGGACCTGAAGGGCAATCAGTTCACGGCCGACTTCTTCATCTGGTTTCGCTGGAAGGGCGACGTCAAGCCATTCGATACATTCGACCTGGCCAACGGACGCATCACCTCCCGCACGGGCATCGTGAAGAAGGATCTCGAAGGCGGTGTCCATTACGCCTCCGCGCGGATCCTGGGCACCATCACCAAGTTCTGGGACCTGCGCCGTTATCCTCTCGACGACCACCAGTTGACGATCGAGATCGAGGACAACGAGAACGAGGACAACCTGCTCGTCTACGTGCCCGACACGGCCAACAGCGCCGCCAGCCCCACCGTCCAAGTGCCGGGATGGCTCGTCAAAGGGACGTCGGCAGCGGTGACCACGCACAAATACGCCACGAACTACGGCGACACGTCGGTTCCGACGGGGAACGCCTCGTCGTATTCGAGGTTCGTTTCAGCGGTGGAGATCAAACGCCCCGGACACATCGGCCGTTTCTTCAAGGTTTTCTTCACGATCTTCGTGGCCACCATCATCTCCTGGCTGGCCTTCTGGATCCGTCCAAAGGAGACGGGACCGCGCATCAGTCTCTGTGTGGGCTCGGTGTTCGCGGCGGCGGCGGCGACATTTGCCATCAATGCCATGCTCCCGGACACCAACGCCATGACGATGTCGGACCGGGTGATCATCCTGAGCTCGAGCTTCATTTTCGGCGCGACATTGCAGACGATCGTGGCCATCAACCTCGGTTACGCCGGTAAGGAGAATGTGCAGCGCCTACTCGATCGGGCCTCCGCCTTTCTGTTCCCGCTGACCTACATCGCGCTGCTTCTGATTTACGTCCTCTGATCGAACGTCCAATCCATCAGACGTTGAAAACATTGAAAGCATTGAAAGTATTGAGGAGACGCCGTCATGCCTGACACCTTCACATCCACCACCAGCACATCCTGGGGCTCCAACCTCTTCGGCTCTATCAAGAGCGTCCTGTTTGGGTTCGTTCTCTTCGTGATCTCGTTCCCGCTCCTGTTCTGGAACGAGGGACGGGCCGTCCGTACGGCGAAGGGACTGACCGAGGGGCAGGGGGCCGTCGTATCGGTGCCGGCTGATTCCGTCGATGCAGGCAAGGAAGGGAAACTGATTCACGTCAGCGGCGCCGTCAAGACCGATGCACCGGTCGCGGACGACGAGCTGGCCGTGCAGGCCACTGCGGTGAAGCTGGTGCGCACCGTGGAGATGTTTCAGTGGAAAGAGCACGAGAAGAGCGAGTCGCGCAGCAAGATCGGCGGCGGCACGGAGACGGTGAAGACCCAGGAGTACAAGAAGGAATGGGCCGAGGGCAAGATCGACTCCTCCCAGTTCAAACATCCCGAAGGGCATGAAAACCCGGACGCACCGCAGTTCGCGACGAAGACGTTCACCGCCAGGCAGGTCACGGTCGGCGCCTTCACCATGTCGCCCGAGCAGATCGGGCAGTTGTCCAACGCCACCAGCCTTCCGGTGGACGCGGCGGCAGCGGAACAGCTCCCCGCGGAGTTGAAGGATAAATTCAAGGTCGCGGACGGAAAGTTCTATCAGGGAGAGGACCCGGCAACGCCGAAAGTCGGCGATGTACGGATCTCCTTTCAGGTCGTGAACCCGTCAACGGTCAGCCTGGTCGGCGTTCAGACCGGCCAGACATTCGCTCCCTATCAGACCGCGACCGGAACCACGATCCTGCTCGTCGAGGAAGGGAGTCTCACCGCGCCGCAGATGTTCAAGAAGGCGCAGGATGCGAACACGTTCATGACCTGGCTGATCCGCATCGGCGGGTTCTTCCTGATGTTCCTCGGAATCTTCATGCTTTTCCGGCCGATCGTCGTCTTCGCCGACGTAGTGCCGCTCTTCGGCACGATGTTAGGTGCCGGCATCGGCCTCTTCGCCTTCCTTGGCGCGGCCGTTCTGTCGTTCGTGACCATCGCCATCGCCTGGGTGTTCTACCGGCCGTTCATCGGCATCACCATGCTCGTCCTGGCCGCCGCCGCGTTCTACTGGCTGCTGAGCGTCGGGATGAAGAAGAAGGCCGCCCGCGCCGCGGCGATGGTGCCGGCGGCGGTGTAGGGAGGGGTTGCGGGGTCTCGGAGTTGCGCGGTCTCGGGGTTGCGCTGCTTCGCCGCTGCGTTGCAAGGTTAAGGCCGCGACCTCGCAACCGCGAGACCTCGCGACCCGGTTTACTCGAACCTACCGCGAGCAGGCCGAGATCACCACCTCGCAGTGGCGGCCGCCTTCGTTGCGGCAGGCGCGAATGGCCCTTTCTTCGGCTTCGTGGAGGCGGTTTTCGTGGGCCCAGCCCACAACCTGGCCGCCTTCGCCGGTGGCGAGAGCGCCGCAGCTGTTGCGAAACCAGACCTCGATTCTGCAATCGCGGCCTTTGCACGCCTCGAGCGCGCGCCTCTCGGCGCCCGCCCGCGACTCTGCGCCCTTCCAGTAGCCGTAGTGGCGGGTGTGGCGGGAGTAGGCGATCGCACCATAGCGATCGTCATCACGGGCAATGGCGGCGGTGCCGAGGAGCAGAGTGACTACACAGACCAACGCGATTCGCTTGGACATGGTGAACCTCCCTTTTTTGATCAGGAATGAGAATCCGTCTGGCCCGAGACTTCGACATATTTCCGCTGGCTGAAACGGAGGATGCAGATGGCAACGGTCATGGCCACCACCGTTGCGGCCAGCAGGCCGAGCTCCACGAGGGTGTTGTGAAAGATGGCCGGGTTGGTCTCGGTCTCCGTCGAGGTGGCGGTGATGACCAGCATGCGCCGGATGGCGGCGATGGAACCGATGATGAGGAACGGCTCCGCATTGAGCGTATGGGATTTGAGCGAGATGGCCACCGTGTAGACGATCTCCATCGTCATCATCACCAGCAGGACCGTGTTCAGGATCTCGATCGACTTGTGCTCGATGCTCTTCGGGCCGCCGGCGGTGGCCTCCCAAAGGTCGTGCATGCTCGAATAGAGCAGCAGGCCGGCCACCAGAACCAGGGCGATGCCGATCAGAACGAGCACCGAGCTCTCGGCGGTGCCGAGATAGACGGATGCCTTTGTGGTCCAGGATTTCTCTTCGTGATTGTCGCTCATCGGCGAGGGAGTATAGGCGATCTCGACAGTTGGACATCCAGGAATTGTTCGTCAAGAACGGATCGTCGTTTGACGAACTATTCCTGTCGTCCCGCATGCACCGCCGCCGTTCCCGGCGTAAACCGCGTGGTAGTCTCCCCGCTCGGCAACCCCGGGTTTTCAGGGAGAGATGGATGTTCTTGGAACGAAAAACATACGTCGTGAAAGAGCGCGTCGCGTTCGCCAAACTGACGGCCACATACGATCTTCTCGACGTCGAAAACGCCGCTCCGATCGGAATTGCCAAAGAGGAGCCGCCGGGGTGGGCGAAGTGGCTGCGCCTTGTCGCCAACAAGCACATGCTCCCGACGGCCGTGAACGTTTACGAGGGCGCCGGCACCACGCCGATCCTGTCGATCCAGCGTGGCTTTACCTTCCTTCGTGCCAAGGTGGCGGTGGTGATGGGCAGTCGGACCATCGGCCATCTCGAAGCGAAATTGATGTCGGTTGGCCCGTCGTTCCGTATCCTCGACGCCCAGGGTGGGGAGATCGGATCGGTCAAAGGCGATTGGAAGGGTTGGAACTTCCACATTCTCGCCGCCTCTGGCGAAGAGCTGGGAACGGTTACCAAGAAGTGGGCCGGTCTCGGCAAAGAGCTCTTCACGAACGCCGATACCTACGTAATCGCCCTCTCCGACAGTGCCGCCGGCCGTCCCGACGTCGCCGCCCTCCTGCTTGCCGCTGGCCTGGCCATCGACACGATCTACAAGGAAAACAAGTAGTCCCCCCACCAATCGTGAGTAGTTCGCTTCGGCACCGCTCTTTCGAGGGCGGCGTTGAGCGTGTGTAGTGTGTTTCCAGATCAACCACTAACAAGGAGCGAGTGAATGCAAATCATCAAACGTAGTCTGGTACCCATGCTGTCTGCTCTGTTGCTGGCGAGCGCCTGCAGCGTCAGCACCGCGCACATCAGCAGTGTGAAACTCAGCAAGGACAAGGCCGTGACGCAGGAGTCAGCGACCTTCGCCCCGACGGACACGATTTACGCAGTCGCCGAGATCGGAAACGCGGGCAGGACGAAGGATAAGGGACAGCTCGTCGTCGTCGACGTTGCCGGTCAGCCAGCCGGTCCGATTGCCGGTCTCGAGGCTACGAAGGATCTGGAGAGCAGCGGCTCGGTGACCTTCGACTTTTCGCCGCCGACTGCAGGCTGGCCCGCGGGCAAGTACAAACTCGACGTGACGATGATGGATGAAAGCGGCGCCACGAAGGGCCAGCAGAGCAAAGAGTTCACTGTCCAGTAGGCCGTAACGCACCAGCGCGGCGTTTTCGCCGCGCGCGGAGCAACGCGATCGCCAGCATCGCCGCCGTGGCCATGCTGGCGATCGCACCATTCGTGACCGCTCTCGGCCGGTACGACAACTCGATGTCGTGCTCACCTGCCGGAACATACATTCCGAGAAAGGCACGGTCGGCGAAGTGGAGCTTGATCGGAGTCCGCCCGATCGCCGCACGCCATCCCTTCCAGGCGGTCTCCGACACCACGATCCAGCCGGCCGACCGCATCGAGGCGTGCAGGGTCAGATGTGAGCCGAGGGCGCGAACGCTGACTTCGCCCGCCCCGTTGGCAGCATCCATCGGAGCATCGTCCGTTTCGATCCAGGCCTCGGCGCCGAAATCGCGGCAGGCGCGCATGCCGGCCATCACATCGCTCGCTCCTACGTGAACCGTGCGCGGCACGAAGGCACGCGGAAGGACGTTGCCGTTCTCCAGCAATTGATAGCCGGGGTAGCGCCCGATCAGTCGCCAACCCGGTGGCACGCCGGAGCCGGAGATCCCGAGGGCGAAGCGGACGTTCATCAGCGAGAGCATCGGCGCGGTGAGATCGTCGACGCGGTTTGACCAGACCGGCTGTGGGATCGACCAGAGCGAGAACGTCTCCGCCATGCGCGAAAAGGTCATGGCCTGGTAGCCGCGCACATCTTCGAGCCCGTAGTGCGCGGCGATGTTCGGCGCGAAGAGCGAGCCCTGCCCGACGATGCGATACGGTGCGCCCGCGCGGGGAAAGTTCTCGAATCCCGCGATCGGCGGAGCGAACGCGCGCCGGTCGACGGCGGGGATGAAGCCGCCCATCTCGGTAACCCGCTGCAGAAGAAGAAGTCCCAGGATCGCGCCCATCGCCGCGCGCTGGGTAGCCGGACCCGGCAGTGTCCGCAACAACGCGAAGGCCAGCAGGAGAGGCACGATCTCTCGGACGGCATTCGCTCGGAAGAAGTCAGGCGTGAGCGTGCTGTGCATGGCGATCATGGCGATGAAGAGCGTCAACGCGCCGGCGATGGCGAGGTAGGTCCATGCCAGCCGTTCCCGTCCGGCAAGCGATCCCTCCAATCCGATCGCCGCCAGGACACAGATGCCGAACGCGGCGAAGGAGATCATCCGCGCGTTGATGGCCAGGTTGAAGATCGGAAGGCGCGCCAGCAGATCGCTGAGCACCGGGGCCTCCGCGCCGGCCAGCAGTCCGAACAGCACGACGCCGGCGAAGAACCACTTCTCGCGCCTCCGGGCGCGCATCAATGCGAGAAGCGCCGGCGCGAAGAGCAGCGCCCCGGCATAGGCGGTCCCCATCGACCGATGCTTCGCTTCCTCCTCGTGCCATGGCTCTTCCTCGCCGGGCATGCCCTCGGCGAACGGCACGAGGTCGTTGCGAAGCAGATGCGCGACGACGCTCCACGACGCGGTGATGACCCTGTCGCCCGAGCGCCGGTGAAGGTATTCGCGCGTCTGCGGGATGGCGTCCATCATCGGCATGAGGAAGAACGCCGTGAGCAGAATGGCGATGACGCCGGCGCCGAGTCCGCTGGCAGCGACGTTACCGAGGCGCGCCCGTGCGGAGAAGAAAACGTATGCGATGGCCAGAGCGACGACGTGCAGCGTCGTCTCCGGATGTCCGCACAGCGTGATCAGAACGAGCGACGCGGCCAGCAGCGCCGCCGCCCGCACGCCGGGATGCAGCGCAACAATCCGCGCGCCGAGCATGACCAACGGCAGGTGAGCGATGGCGTTGCCGTGCGCGGTGTGGGTGAAGGCCACCACGTACGTCGAGAGTGCCCACCCAGCGGCGC